>Ga0326727_10001372_pt1 | contig 90446 bp, 65 predicted proteins | sample MB2enrmetagenome_FD_207643 | JGI IMG/M metagenome (GOLD analysis project Ga0326727, IMG submission 207643) | Lab enriched peat soil microbial communities from McLean, Ithaca, NY, United States - MB29MY | ecosystem: Environmental > Terrestrial > Soil > Wetlands > Peat | place: USA: New York...
GCTAAAGGCATCGAATTGGGCGCAGGCGCCGGCGCGATCATGGGAATGCTAGGACCATACGGCAAGCTTACCAGGGCGATAGGTGGTGCAGCTCTCGGCATAGGCCAAGAATACATGACGAACCCGCAGGCTCAGCCCATGGACTACGCCCGTAACGCCGCACTCATGGGTGCGTTCGCCGCGATCGGAGGCGCGCACGGGATAACAGCGGATGAGGCGGCGGCAGGAACGATGCTCGATTGGGCGAAGGAAAAGGGATACAGCGACGAGGCGCTTTTGGGAGCGCTCAGGGCTCAGGGTATCGGGCCAATTGCAAATGAGTTTGCGGAGGATGTTACAACCGGGCTTTCGGCTCCCGAGCAGGAGAACCGATCAGGCATAATTGTTGGAACCCGGCCAGGTGAACAAATTGGTACAATCGAACATCCAACTGAAACGGTCCCAGATCTAAATAGGATAGGCAATGGAGTTCACCAGATCATCAGCAGCGAGCCGGTAAAACAGCTTGCGAAAGACCTTTTCGGTATAGATAATCTTCAAATTCGCCCAATCACAGGGACATGGGAGGGAAATCCGGAATCGTCGTTTGTGCTCCATGGTGACAACATGAGTTTCGAAGCGGCAGACGGGCTATCTAGGCTTTTAGGCTGGGCCTTTAATCAAGATGCTACTGTTGTCACAATGCCCCATTCTGACATAGAGGAGGGCATTCCCGCAATCTATGTCCTGAGCGATTCCGAGTTGACGCCTAACCAACTGAATATTATACTGGAATCATCAAAAGAAAAAGGTCTGGATTTTTCGACGACGATTGACGGCAAGGGCGTAAAGTTTCTCCACTTCGGTGATGAAGCCGGGCTTGGTGATTACCAGACTGCCGTCGCAGAAATTGCTAAAAAAGCAGGGATCACTGAAGTTCTGCAAACAATAGCAAGGAGCAAACTCAATGAAGCTGAAACCTATCTCGCGGAAGGTGGTGGAGGAGAGCGCGAAGAAGCGTGGCATAAAAATAGCTCCTCCGGACCATCCAATCTATTCCGAAGGGCCGTCGATAACCTTCTTGCGCCCTACGTCCAACTCGTTGAGCGAGAAGGTTTTCGATTCTCTACACAAAGATTCGCAGATCAGTTCGGACACTCCGAAGAAGAAGCAAGATTAATTGAAGAGTCAGTTCATCCTAAATCCGAAAGTGGACCGCCTGAAAGCGAATAACCATCTTGACAGCCAAGATCTGGCGGTGATGTCGTCTATCTTTGCAACGTCGGTCCCGGTACGACGAGTTTGTATCGCATGTCGCCGATAAAACAACGAACCTCGCCAGCCCCTGCCAGATACTCAGAATCTGTCAGGGTTCGAAGATCTTGTTTCTATTGATCCTGTCCCCAAAATGATAATTCCGGTCCAAGGATGGGATTATGAAAAAGGCAAAAGACCAGCTGTCGTCTACCTCCGATACCCTGAGGAACTCTCCCGGGACCCCGATGACGTTAGAGTACGTGTTAGAGCTTCTGGACCTGAAGGAGGCTCCGGGGGGCAAGGGCCAGGAGGCGTTTCTGGTCCAATCGACGGCGGAACTGGTGGCGCAGCACGGGGAGGATTGGATCAGGGAGCATCGGCATCGTCTGGTGACCGAACTGGAATATCTGGCCGATTTTTAGAGCAACCTTCTAAAACACCAGAAAGCCCTTCCGAAAAACAATCTCAAACAGAACGCCAATCCGAATCAGGCAACAATATCATTGAATTCAGCAAATGTTAGTCCCGACGCAATCGAGGCCGTCTTTGATGTTGCTGACAGCCGACGCGAGGCTTTCGCTGAAAGAGTTCAGGTAGAAGCTGGAAGCAGACGTCCAGAAAATAAAGCGTAGATCGACTCGTTCCTGCCAAATGGCGCGACCAGGCACATGTGAGACGGGGAGTAGCGAGCTCGATTCTCGGCGGGGCATCCTCGGTATCCGACAAGTGATTGAAATATCAGATGACGGGAGTGCCAGGACTTAGCTATTAAAAAAACCGGTTGCGAGGCAGGTTTCCTTGATGGATATTATAATAGCTTTGGTTTCGTTGAAAAATGCAGAGTTCCATGGGATGATAACCAAGCTCCAAAAGGATGGAATTATGAAGAATACGGCAGAAGACCAATCATCTACTTCGAACTCCCCGAAGATTTCTCATGAGATCCGGCTGACACTGCAAGACGCCTTGGACTTGCTCGGGCTGAAGGAGGCCCCGTTCGGACCGGAGAATTATGGGATCATGATCGGTGGGTTGCAGGACTTGCTAAAATCCAAGGGGAGGGATTGGATAATCAAACACCGCAAGGGCTTGGTGGAGGAACTGAATATGGTGGCTAACCTTTAGAGAAATCCTTCGAAACCGCCAAAGAACCTGAAGGATGAATCCAAAATCATTGAATTCCGCAACGCAGGCCACGACACAACCGAGACCGTCTCTGATGTGGTTGACGGCCGACACGAGGTTTCGCTGAAAGGGTTCGTGTAGAAGCTGGAAGCGAAAGCCCTGAAGCCTCTGGAGAGGATGGCAGCGTCGCGTAACTTCGAACCATGAAGCCGTTGTTTCGCTGACATGGAAGAATGTAGACAAGCAGTGGGTTTTGACTGCGTATGAAAAATTTAAGAGCCCCCGCCCTGACCTGCTGTGGCCCTGCCACCAGCCGCTGATGCCGGTAATTTGCTTCCCGCCTGGGCGACGGCAACGCCGGCCGAAGCGGCAGGGCCGCCGGCCGGGATCTCCTCGCTCCGCGACAGGGACGCCGCGCCTGCTCAAACACCAGATTCACCCGAAGCCGGCACAATAGAAAATCAACCTCCGGAGGATACAAATACCAGTAAAGACCCCAACGCAGATACAAATGTGTTAGATTCTAACGGCAAACCGGGTCTGCCGAGGGTCACGGAAGTCCTGACGTTCGATCCCGTGGGACACCTTAGATCGTCATTTGGACACACGGCTATCAATATAAATGGCACCACATACGCCTTCACCGAAAAAGGTTGGTACGAGCAAACAACAGCACAGTACCTTCACGACAATCGCTTCCGGAACGCCGTCGGGCAAGAGCTGGACCTTACGCCTCAGGAACAGGCTCTGCTGGTGAAAGTGATCAAGCAGGATATGGCGGACAATCCGAAGTGGAGTAGCCAGAATAGTTGCGTCACGAAAATCCGGGACGCCTTGGAGCAGGCCACCGGTCGAATGTTTGGTTTTCGACCTCAACCACCAATCATCGGGCCGTTGGATTTCCGAGACAATTTAGAGAGGTTCGGCTATGTCACCAAAACCAAATTATACCCTCGTAAGTAACCTGGAGAAATGATGAAGCTCGGATATTCGCTAATAGTCGGTTTTTTTACAGCGGTAGTGATTGCTGTAATCATGTGGCTGCTATTGTGTGACCACATCATTTCGTCTTACCAGGAGGTGCTCGTTTCATCTGGAATGACTCTAACGACTCAGTGGCAGGAAGTGAAACCGGAAAAGCCCATGAAGACCGTTGCAGATCGGAATGTGTTGCTCATAGAGGTGCCTGGATTGCTTTTCGATCAAGATAAGGCGGGCCGTTTCTTGCTCGCTGACAGTACCGGCTTTGAAGTTGAGGGCTATCTCACTACCGACAAGGGTGAGCTGTTTTACCTGGACCGTATCAGCGTCCTTGGACATCAGGATAAGAATTATCTATATTTATGCAGTAATGGTCTGCAATGGGGAAAGAGGGATTATCGTTTCCGTAGCGTCACCTTGCGGTCGAGCGGAATGGTAACCACTGGAAGATCTGTCTGGGTTTCATTTGATCCTCGAACGACGAAGGACGGTCACACTTTTCCCGATCTATTGATGTAAGCGCCAAAAGGTGGGGGGGCTGCTTGATCTCAAGAGCGGGAAATCTCAGACCGGGCGGAGCCTGATCGACCGCGGCGCGATGTACGAGGGCCGCCCGGCCGTTGCAGCGGCCATTGCATTTTGCATCGGCGTTATCAGAAAAGTGTAGGACATTGTCCGATTATTCGGTTTTTCCCGGAACATACATCTTTATACTCTTTAGATAGTACGATTTGTAAAACTCAACGACTGCAACACCTGGACACATCCCGACCAGAACCTTGTTCCCTGCTTGAACGGCGCTGTTGGGCAGAAGGTTTTCCCAGAGGGGATGATGAGCGATTATGTTTAAGTATTCATTGCTGATAGTTAATGATAGAAGGCTCTCGTTGGTGATAATGATAAAGTCTGCACCTTTACCTCGGGAATCCTGCAAGGCAAGAGGGTCTCCAGGCAACAATGTTAGTTTTGAAACTTCCGGCTCCTTTTCGAAATTGGAAATCCTGTAGACTGCTCCCCTATCGAAATTGTGGCGTAAGCCAGTAAAAACATACAGGAATTCTCCAACCTGGATAATCGAGCTTATGTTTTTTCTAAGAAGTACTTTCTTGTGTTTATTCGGCCAAATTACAAACAGTTTGCCGCCAAACTCCCCTTGATTAATCCATACGTATTTTATGTTCCTGGTCGAAAACTCGGGCTTCGGCTTATCAGTAAGTGATTTTCGAACTATACGTATGGAGCCTTCGTGCTGTTCAACTACGTAAGAGTCACTGTCTCCTCTGCTGCATTTTTCCCAATAAGCTCTAAGATCGGGTTTCATGTTTTCGACAAAACCGGCCCGAGCCAGTGCTTCGTCGATGGCGTCCGCGTGACACGGTACGGGTATAGTAAAGCGATAAAAAGAACGATGAGTTGCAGCATATCCTGCTCCTTTTCACAGTTGTGCCGATGGAATTGATCAGATTCAAACACATTAGACTGTAGCACAACAGTATTTGAGGTAATAGTCCTGCCGGTATTTATTTCGATGGCCCGATAGGTCTGCCCCGGACCGGAATATCGCCGGTATGTACATAAACTATCGGATTGGCGTCAATAGTCTGAAACGTAAGTCTATAAATCGGTTTATGTATAGACTATTTACCCTATCAGTACCCTATAAAATCCTCTTGACATTTGCTGCGACGTAGGACAGCTTTCTGAACTCGCATGTTTCATCCTTTACCTTATGATTTGCTCCCTAAGGGCGGAGACACACAAATGAAGAGAGGGTTTTTCGCGACACTGGTTCTGCTTGCCTCATGCACCATACTTTTGAGCCTCATTTCTGCGGCCGATGCTGGGCCAACCGATGCCTGTGTCAACGAAACCACCGGAGCCATAAGGTTACTTCTCTCCGGCGGCTGTAATTCAGGGGAAAACGCGATCTCCTTGAATGTCGAGGGGAAGCAGGGGCCGGCAGGGCCGCATGGTCCGGCGGGTCCACGTGGGCCAGAAGGCCCTCCGGGGCCAGAGGGACCAAAAGGGCCAATGGGACCGAAGGGTGATAAAGGCGCGTCACAGGGTCCGCAAGGGCCTCAGGGTAATGTCGGCCCCCAAGGGCCGATCGGATTGACCGGACCGGCAGGAGCAGTGGGGCCACAGGGGCCACAGGGGCTGCAAGGGCCTCGGGGTGCTACAGGAGCCAGCGGCCCCCAAGGCGCACCAGGAACGCCAATAGTAATGGACGCGAACAACCAAAGTCTCGGTTATTTTATTGATATATTTCCTCTAGTCCTGCCTGTTAATAATCAGATATGGGGTATAAGGGTCTTCATAAGCACTATCAATTCGATGTGCTGGATAAACGTCGCATCGGGTTATCCTATTTCTGCGACATTGGAATCGCCGAGTTACCGCATATATTACACTGGATCGAGTTGTACTGGTAATCCCATCCTGGAAGATAATTACAATACAGGTGGTACTTCAACCAATCTACCTGCTATGGGTATGTTGTATCTTTGGTCGGGGCCGACATATTATGCGCTGACTCTGTCAGAGCCAGGGGAATACCAAGTTTCTTCATTTATCTCAGAGACGGATGGGTCTTGTAACGCCTTGTCCGGATCCAACCTTGTATATGGCATGCAGGCAACGGTGGTGAACAATTCCGAGCTTGGCATTACGTTTCCGGTAGCTTTCCCCCTCCACTATCAGTAGAGGATGAACAGGCACTTTGGTCCACTGCACCGTGCTGCTCCTCCACGGCAAATTGAGGAACATCGGGTCTAAGGCGGGCTCAGCCAAATCGGGAATGCTGAGAAAACAACAGTTTCAGACTGCATGATTGTTTTTGCAGGATGGATGCAGGCGAAGATAGAACAAAAGGGGTAGGGCCCGAGACAGTTAGTCGATACTACCGAGAATTGGAAACTTTTCTTCTCACACCCGCCTATTCACCGATTCACCTGCTTTACTCACAGTAAGCAGTAGAAATAACGGGACCAACATTTGATTTTTCGATAATGATGCGACTTGTAAAGGTTGGCGCAAGAGTGGTCTACCTTGCACGAAAGTGGTACGTGCATGTTGCGTTGGCTTTTTCACTCGCCCGTTACTATCGCATCGTTTTCGCCTGAGCCTCCCCAACACCATGAGGGGCGGGAAGCGAGCTATTAACTGCGGAGATGGTGGCATGTCCTCAAATTGCCCAAATTGGTCTGATCGGCATTTTTCCTTGTGGGTTTTGATTGGAATGTCATATGATTTAAGGACATTCGGCATTCCAAGAGCTTTTTCGGATGGAATCCGACCCCGAAATGCTGTTCGGCTCCTGTTGGGGGTCAAGTTGAAGCATTATTCCGGGTAAGGCAGTTTGGTTCGTCTGGATATTTCTTTGGAGGCCACTGTGAAAAATCATCGATACATAAGCCTGGCCTTGCTACTTTTCGGTTTGGTTGTACTTACTGCTGTAGTTATTATGTCAATCCAGTTTTATGCCGAAGGTCAAATTATGATAATTGAACTGAACGATGGCCTGGAGGCGGTAATAGATCCGATAGAGCACGGGAGCGACATAGATATAAATGTCACGCTGACTCTCTATAATAGAGGAGAAAAGACCTTTTATCTAGCACACATAGGCCCGGCAAAGGTGCAGGATAGCACGGATGGCGATTATGAATGTATTTATACCAGTGAAGGAGGCCACATCGAGCTTGGCGACATCGCTAATATATCTCAATGGTCAAATTATGGGGATCAGGATAAGATAAAAAAGATTCAAGAATTTACGCGAATTGCCCCCAAAACTCATTCAAATAGCATCCTCTTCACCTTTAGAAAAAAGAATGGGAAGAGCAAAGGATCTCATGTGTCATTTTCTACTGTCCTGGCCGCACGCAGTGTCGATAATTCGATCGCTGACAAGACTCTCGGTGAAGACAAGAAAATAAGGGATGTATATTTGATGAATGTCGATTTTCGCTTAGTACGGGTGCATAAGCTGCCGCCGAAACTTTGGTGACCGTAGAGGGCGCGAATATTTTGCGTCCGGACTTTTGGCAATCCTGATTTTGGTCCCACTTTATTTGACACTGAAAACCGCACTTCCGCTGAGTAGCCCTGAGTTGCAATCATCGGTTGGAAAAATGTTTGGATTTGCCCGGCGAGGGAGATTTAAGCATGTGAATCTCAACAAAGAAAAAAAGCGAAGTGTCCAGAATGCGGGAGCGAGAATGGGAGATCCAAGCTATCCTTTTCCAACATCGTTGCGTGGGTGGTGAAATTACTCGGTAGATACCGCATAAACCGGGGGTAAAAACGGCTTCTATTTTTTTTAGAACCGCATTTCTCCCACCAGGATATTCCTTTCAAAAAAAACGCCACTAAGTCTCGTGCTTCGAGAAAATAGCCTCCAAACCGTTATCTGATTTCGATCGTGCAGATCTCCTGACCGCCGAAATCCGATCTCCCAATCATAACTTCCTTCAAGCCGCACTGTGCTCTTACCGATTACACTCTGAAGGCCTTGAAGACCCTGATGCCATGGTCAAAATGCTCCCGGGGAGAGAGGGTTTGCGGGATGCTTTCATTTCACCGCAAGCACAAAATACGATCTCCCGGTGTGGTATGCGTGATGGCGCATGTTTTTTATAAGGCCGTTTTCGCATCGGGCAGGGGCGTTCGATTGGATAATGCATGCGCCGTTGCCAAACTCTCAGCGTGGAACTTTGGCTGCTCTACCATCATCATTATCGATGCCGATGATAGAAGGCCATAACTTATAACCACAAACGGATGGGTGAACATGGCAAGACCTGGCTTTGGACTGTCGATCGTTCTGGCTGCTTTGGCGGCATTTCTCCTCTTTTCGAAAGCCGATGCCTGTACGCGCATCTTTTGGAATAACAATGGCCTGGCCATGCTCGTTGCACGCAATATGGACCTGGCAACGGACGATCTGGCGACGTTCTATGTCTTTCCGAAAGGAATCAGGAAAAACGGCTACGCCGGCCCTGGTTCGGCTAATTGGACTTCCAGGTACGGCAGTGTCGTCGTCGGAGCGGGCACACCTTATTATTCCAGCGATGGGATCAACACACGGGGATTAGCCTTTCACTGCCTCTATCTATACGGCACAGAGTACGAGACTCGAGATCAAAGGCCGGGGGTCTCCCTGGGACAATATGGAGAGTTTCTTCTCGACAACGCGGCTAATGTTTCAGAAGCTTTGAATCTCATGGGGCAATTCCAGTTGGTTCCTGAGAGTCTCGTGGGTACTATATGGCCCATACACATTGCCATTGAGGATGCGAGTGGCGACTCAGCGGTGATCGAGTTTGTCAACAGCCAGATGACAGTCTATCACGGGTCCACGCCGACCGCAGTTCTTACCAACGAACCTACCCTGGATATCCAGTTGCAATACCTGCCGTACTACATGTACTTTGGAAACGCAATTGGCTACCCGTTGCCTGGCGACGTCGATCCCGTGAGCCGCTTTGTGAGGGCTTCGGCATTTCTGCTAACCTTGCCTAAGCCATCCAGCCTCGCCGATGCCGTCTCTTACCTGTTGAGCGCAATCCGCTGCGAGGTGGAACCATTTGGCTCCGTAGTGCCTTCACCCGATGGTGCTTCACCTGGTTGGCCGACCCTCTGGACATCCCTTTACGATCTTACAAACAAGAGGATCTATTTTGACCACACCGTCCCAAGGAACAACTTTTGGATCAACATGAAAAAGCTCGATTTCTCAAAAGGCGCTCCCGTGCTTCGTCTGAATGCGGAAAAACCCGGTTTGACAGGAGAGGTGTCGGGATTGTTCAAACCGGTAACTTACCGGTAGTCCAATGGCTTTGAGTCGTGAAAAGTTGAAAAGGGCCCAGGCCGGAAAGACTTTTCATACCACCGGGAATTGGGAATTTTTATTCACCCACGCACCTGTTCACCTATTCAATCATTCTGGAATCTAATGAGCTTTTGGGATGATTGAAGCCGTTCGTGTATATCCTGATCTGACTAGCTATTTCCGGACAGTCGGGTATGAAGCGTTTCCCGTCGGCGTCCTTTCCGCAAACAAGATGCCCTGATTCATATCCAGAATTGTCTGGGGTCCAACGTTTTGGCTGATTCAATTTAATAATGAATTAAAAAAGAGAATGAGAGTCTAATAAGCTTTATATAACCAAAACGCGGACTGGTAACCTGTATATTGGATATGATTATGCCTGATTTCTACCCTCTACTTTACCTCTTTACATTTTCATGGTTTAGTGAAATTAATGCCTGCGCATTAGAATCATGTCCATACATAAGCACATCACTGCTGCATGCTTAATTTCCAGATAGTTTAGCTACTTACCAAGAGTGACGGTAGCGGTTGGAGTTACTCAGGACAGGAAGGCGCCGTCAAAATAGGTCGATTGTTATAACTGTTAGCCGTTGGAAACCTGGCTGTAACTCTCGCATCGAATACGAAAAAACAAGAGGAGGTTCCGGCAATGAGAAAGCATTTGTGGTTGGTTGTAGCCCTTGGTCTTCTGTGTATGTGCGGACTGGCTTGCAGTGTAACCTTTGCAGAGACTGGGACGACTGCATCCGGTGCTGGTTCCTTCAATGTGCTCCACAGCTTCGGGACCGTGATGGATGATGGGGAAGCGCCTTGGGGCAGCCTCATCGTCTCGGGGAGAACATTTTACGGAATGACCGCATACGGGGGCGCCAATGGCTACGGCGCGATTTTCGAGTTCAACACCAAAACCGGCCAAGATACGGTCCTTTACAGCTTCAAAGGGTACTCGGAGAATGATGGAGAATATCCTGAAGGCAGCCTCATCCTCTCGGGGAGAACTCTTTACGGAATGACCTCCGAAGGGGGTCCCAATGACTACGGCACGATTTTCGAGTTCAACACTAAAACCGGCCAATATACGAACCTGCACAGTTTCGGGACAGTGACGGACGACGGGAAAGGCCCTTACGGCAGCCTCACCCTATCGGGGGGAAGTCTTTACGGAATGACCTCCGAAGGGGGCCTCACTAACGACGGCACGATTTTCGAGTTCAACACTAAAACCGGCCAATATACGGTCCTGCACAGCTTCGGGACAGTGACAGGTGATGGAGAAACTCCTTACGGCAGCCTCGTCCTTTCGGGAAAAACTCTTTACGGGATGACAGGTGACGGGGGAGCGACTAACAACGGCACGATTTTCTCGTTCAACACCAAAACCGGCCAATATACTGTCCTGTACAGCTTCAAAGGCGGGACTGAGGACGGGGGAACTCCTTACGGCAGCCTCGTCGTTTCGGGAAAAAATCTTTACGGGATGACAGGTAACGGGGGAGCCAATACCGAAGGCACCATTTTCTCATTCAACACCAAAACCGGCCAATGTGCGGTCCTGCACAGCTTCGGGAGCGTGACGGGTGATGGGAGCAATCCTTATTACGGCGACAACCTCATCCTCTCGGGAAAAACTCTTTACGGAATGACCACAGACGGGGGCACCGACGACGATGGCGCGATTTTCTCGTTCAACACCAAAACCGGCCAATATACGGTCCTGCACAGCTTCACTGGCGCGACGACTGATGGATCCGTGCCTTACGGCAGCCTCATCCTTTCGGGAAAGCATTTTTACGGGATGACCGAAAATGGGGGCGCCGACGACGATGGCGTCCTTTTCTCCTTCTCGCTGAAATAGCTTTCAAGGAGGCGGGAATAATAAGGTGTTTCATTTTTATAAAAAACCGCGAAGAGGGCAGAACTCGTAACAAGGGTTGCCGGGCGGCGCTCAACTCCAAGGGAGGCCTTGCCGTCCGGCATCAATTCCGTTGATTTCCAGCGTTTGCGGTCATGATGGCGTGATCCGTTAAAAAATCCTTCAACTCAATAACTAAACAGAAGAGCATACGGTCCATATTCGAAAAAGCTCATGGAAGATGCTGACGGTTGTTTAGGTGGGCTAAGGGCGAATCAGATAAAACCATATCTGTCACCACGTCGTGTGTCTCCCAGCCCTCTCTGCGCTCACTCACCCACTCACCCATTCGCCTATTCCCCCGCCCCCGTTTTCCTCCCCCAACGCAACACCCTGCTCGTCGTCTTCGGATACAGCTCATTCAGCAGGAAAAGGAACTTGAAGATACGCGGCAGTACGATCAGGCTGGATTCCCTTTCAACGGCTGCGGCAACCTCATGCGCTGCCTGCTGTGTTGTCAGCGTGGGTAAATACGCATTGACCTTGGGAAGCCGTTCCTCGCTGCCGGGGTTATGCTCCCAATAGGTACTGGCCACCTTGCCGAACATCGCGAGAGTTACGTGTATCCCCGACCCATGAGTTTCGGTCTCCAGGGTCTTGCTAAAAGCGGCCATAGCGGCCCGCGCCGCTGTATATCCTGCAGCCCCGGGCCAGATGAGGCGGCCTGCTGCGGAAACGATATTGACTATATGGCCGCTGCCTTGCCGGCGCATGTGCGGTAGCAATTCCCGCGTGAGGTTGAACGCGGCGAAATAGGGCAGGGCCATCATTTGCTCGAGTTCACGGGCGCCGGTTTCCTCAATCGTCAGCCAGCGGCCGGCTCCTGCATTGTTGACCAGGATATCGACAGTTCCTATGTCTCGGACGATTTTGGAGGCGAGTTCGGCCACGGCATCGGGCATCGCCAGGTCCACCGGATAGTAATCAGCCCGGCCCCCCGACGCGGAAATGTCAGAGGCAACCTGTTGCAGGGGGGATGCCGACCGGGCCACGAGAATGACTCGCCCCCCTTTACCTGCGAACTTTTTTGCCGTGGCTTCCCCTATTCCGCTGGAGGCCCCCGTTATCAATGCCAGCTTCCCTTTAATCAGCATAATGAATTGCCTCCTTATACGCGATTTTGCCCGGTTTTGTTTTGACCGCCGCTCTAAGATATCGCTAAAATATATATCGTATCGATATATGTCAATGAAAAAAGTTGATGCGGAGGGGGTCTCGGTGATGGAGAGAAGCGGTGACGCGGAAGAGATAGCCTCGTATCACAATCCACTTGCCGTACGTGTATATCTTGATCTTACTTACTATGTTCAGAGAGTCGGGTTTTGGCAGGGGTCAGGTCGAGAAATCGGCTTGCAGACGGTAAATTCGGGTTAGCATGACCTGTCGAAGACGTATAATTGCGTAAATCGGCTCAATTGGCATTTGCCCCTCATGGAAATCCGCGCTTTGCATATAGTTCTGTGCTTTATGCCCTTCAGCCCATAAGCGTGTTAAAGTATCGATGTAAACATGGTTTGGAAATCCTCCGCATTGTTCGAATGGTCTCAAACAATGCGGAGTCTGCCATGTCCACTTGTTGTTTTCAATTATCCTGGTACGCGTTTGCCGGAAGACCCTTGAATGTCAAATCGAAAGAGAAAATAAGCCCCTTAATCAGCGGGCGTACTCAATGCCTTTCTTGACTTGATCGATTGCGCTGTCGATAAGTTCAATTGCACGTTCTCGGTGACCACCTTTGTTTTTTTCGGCGACCTCGAGTTGATGCCTTGCATCCCGAAGGGACGCCAGGGCAGCCTGCATATGAGGCTGGTCCGCACGAACGGTAACACATCCGAGGACGAACGCACCGACGATCAACGAAATCACTACAACATTGCAGATGAAGGTCTTGGGTCTGTGCATGTTGATCTCCTTTCTTCTGGGGAACAGCAACGCGAGATCGGAAGCGAGTAGATGATGGCGTCGCCGCTGTTCGCCGATGACTGTGAGTGACCGGTTCCTGCTTGCGCACGTTATTGTATGATGTCTGTGTATTGCCATAACGTGGCAAGTTCTTCAAGTTTCCAACGCGCAAACGGGTACTCTAACCTGCGGGCGTCCGATGGCGCCACGAACTCCCACATCGAGAGGTTATTTCAATATATTAAGCAAAGATAGTTGACAAGTCTTTTCTGATTTACCTGGTCCGTTGATCTTTGGTAAACGGAAAAAAAAGTAACTCATATTTTGCAAATGTCGTGAGGCGAAGTTCAAAACCATATCGGTAGGCTATCCGCATATCGCATCCGCGTTTGGTAGGGAGAAACATTAAGAACCCAGCCATGCTGGTTTAAATGTTTAAAATGCGCAAGCTCAATACCTAATATTTCAACGTGGTGAATCAGGATTGTGTGCCAAGGAAAATCAATCGCTTATGTATCTTTGGAGAAGAAAACTCCATTCCGTTCCACAAACACGAATGCTTCCTGATCCTCTCAATGGGAAGTGAGAAATAGTCGCCACCTGCTTGCGGACTGAGAAAAACCAGGGACTCTGGGTACCCACATCTTGCCATAAAATGTTGCTTCCAAAAAAACGCCGGGGTGACTCGCGCGTCGAGAAGATAGCCTTCAAACCAGGAATTTGACCGACCCAGCGAGTATCGTTGCTATCCTATTGCTTTTATGTCGATAATATCCCGGTCCTGTTTTCAGGCGCCCTCTCTGCGCCTATTCACGTATTTAACCCACGGCATATGCAATAGCAGAAGATCCGGCGAGTACGGCAAGCACAAGCAGCAATTTGAATTTTTTCATTTACGCCTCCTCGATCCGGCGGGCGCCAACGGAAGGTGGCAAAGCAGATGAACCTGATGCTGTAAACATATTACAGTCACATTCCGGTTCCGCAAGGAATTTTCGTATAGTGGATCGAGGCGCCAGGTGCTGAAACATGTCCGCCGTTTATCTCAGTTTGTCCGCTCAGACTCGGGCGCGCCCACCCGTCCGGATACCACAGCAGTACGCCGGCGTACCTGTAGTGCTTCGAGAGGCCTTGGAAGAGGGCGCGTATTTGTATGGTATTCTCGTCACACGGGTCAGTCTGAAAGCGAGCCCTATTCATTGCATTTCCTTATGTTTGTAATCGTTCTTGCCTTTGTAGCGATTATGTATACAAATGATTCGGAAACGGGGGATGCAAGTGTCTCAACGGAAGCTTGCTTCAGGAGATGCGCAAATACGAATCCCGGGGACCGGGTGCGGATCGAAAAACAAGGAAAGATGAGGAAAATCCCGGATGAACAAGGCTTTTCTTGCCGTTTTATTAGCACTTGCGGCAATAGTGACGATGACGTCCTATACGCATGCCGCAGCGGAAGACCTGCTAGACGCCGTTAAGGCAGGTGACATTGCCGCAGTCCGCCGGGCCCTGGAGCGGGGCGCGAACGTAAACGCGAGGGACGAGAACCGGGAGACACCGTTGCATTATGCCGCTTATCGCGGCAAGACCGAGGTGGCGGCATTGCTCATTCAGAAAGGCGCAAAAGTAAATGCGAGGGACGAGGACCGGGAGACGCCGTTGCATTATGCCGCTTATCGGGGCAAGACCGAGGTTGCGGCGTTGCTCATCCGGAAAGGCGCAGAAGTAAATGCCAGGGATGTGTACAAAGAGACGCCGTTGCATCATGCCGCTTACTGGGGCAAGACCGAGGTTGTGGCATTGCTCATTCAGAAAGGCGCAGACGTAAATGCCAGGGACGAGAACCTCGAGACGCCGTTGCATCATGCCGCTGAGGACCAGACCGATGTGACCGCATTGCTTATTAAGAAAGGCGCAAACGTAAATGCCAGGGACGATTACCGGGAGACGCCGTTGCATCATGCGGCTTCCCGGGGCATGACCGGGATTGCGGCATTGCTCATTCAAAAGGGCGCAGACGTAAATGCCGGGAACGAGGACCAATGGACGCCGTTGCATCATGCCGCTTTTGCGGGCAACACCGAGGTTGCGGCATTGCTAATTGAGAAAGGCGCAAACGTAAATGCCAGGGGCGTGAACCAAAAGACACCGTTGCATTGGGCCGCTTTTGCGGGCAATACCGAGGTTTCGGCGTTGCTAATCGAGAAAGGCGCAGACGTAAATGCCAGGGACGTGAACCAAAAGACGCCCTTGGATTGGGCCTCTTCTCAGGGCAACACCGAGGTTGTGGCATTGCTCGTTCAGAAAGGCGCAGTCGTAAGTGCCTTAAATGGGAAACATTGAACCTGCCTTCTGCGGTCGGTCTTTTGACTGTGGAATCGGCGCTGCTGTTGCACATTCTGCCGGCAAGACCCGCAAATATCACCTCTTGGAGGGATGTTTTCAAATGAGAATCCCCAAAAGAAATTTCTTTTCGCAAGGCCTGATTCTCCTTGTTTTTTCCGGCTTTCTTTTTTCTTCATATACTCTTTGCTGGCCGGGGTCCGAGACCGGCGGAAATACACCAACGGGTGACGTGCTTCTATGCCGCCAGGCCTCTTACGCACAATCCGCCGCGCTTATCGCAGGCATTCGCTCCCCGCAGAGCACCCTGGCGCCTTTTGAAAGCGGACCGGTTTGGACCGAATTCGCCAAGTCCTTCGACCACGACTGGGGGAAATACGACAAGATGCACTTGGCGCCAATGAGAAAGTGGGCTGCCGGGGAGCTCCCCGAATCATTGTCTTCCGGGTTCACCGTATTTTATCCATTCAGTGGGCCGGATTTTGTCAACCCGTACACAGTTTTCCCCGGCGCAGGGACCTATATCCTGATGGCGTTGGAACCCGTCGGCGAGGTCCCTGATTTCCAGGCCATGAGCCGGACGGAGTTAGATTCTTTTTTCGCCGACATCCGGAAGTCGCTCCATGATCTTCTAAGCATCGACTATTTCATCAGTTCACACATGCACACAGGCATGGAAGGCAAAGAACTCAACGGTGTTCTCCCTTTTCTTCTGTTCTTCATGGCGAGGGAAAAGACCCGTATCCTCGATGTCGAGTATTGGTTCATGGAGCCGGACGGAACGATCCAGAAAGTCCCTGGCTTTGAGAGTGGCAAGCCCGGTCCGCCAGGCGCTATTCCGGGAGTGCGGATTGTCTTTGAAAGCGCAGGCTCGCCGGGGAATAAGCCCCAGACACTTTACTACTTTCGGCTGAATCTTCATAACCGCACCTTCCGGAGCAACAGCCATTTTATTACTTTTCTGCAGAACTTTGGACCGCTCATTACCTTTATGAAATCGGCGGCTTATGTGATGTGCGATCCAAAGGCCTCGGCCGCGAGGCAGTTCGTTCTCGATCAAAGCCGCTATGTTCTGCAGGAAGATTCGGGAATTCCGTTCAGGTACTTTGACCCTTCCGTCTGGGCTTTACAGTTTTACGGTACGTACAGCGCGCCCATATCGATTTTCAAACATGAATACCAGGCGGATCTTGCCAGGATATACAAAACCGGCAGGGACGTAAAACCGCTGCCCTTCGGAATAGGCTATCACTTTCAGGTGGACACGGCCAATCTGATGTTTGCAACCAAAAAATGACGGTGGTTTTTTCCGATTCACCCCGGATCAAGCTCGTCTCCGGGGCAGGCTCTATTCGCCTTGTATCCGCTCCTATTCAATGCCCGCCCGTTTGGCTAACGGTTTCCTTCATTCCGAGGATTTCGGTATACTACCTACCCCCACCTCGAAATAAGGAAAACCCTACCAGGAATTTACTGTATTGGCCGGATTCCATTTCCTTTGTAATTCGGCTTTACTAGGCCCATCTTCATCCAGAGGAGGAGTTTATGACCTCCTGTCAGAACCGCCGACTGGTTCGCCTTCGCGAAAAGGCCATGCGACACTCAGAGAACCCTAAGAAGCTTTCAGGGGACCTGAGCGCACAATCGTAAGCGCTCGATCATCTAAGGAAAGCGGAACGGCTTTATTGTCGGATTTCTGGCATGATAGGGGGATATCGACTCGGCTCGGGCATGAATCGGTCATAGCGGCACTGGATGAGGCAATTTCAAACGGTACGATTCACAAGGGCGACTTGGCCGTTACATTTGCTTTTGGAGGCGGTTTGCCCTTGGGAGCGGATTTGATTCGGATCTAGTGCTTTGCCAACTTAACTTTGCCTTGTTTGAGATAATCATCGTCCGGCCGAAGCTGTGGGTCCGGACAAAAAAATGAGGCCGGTTCCTGCTTGGAGATGAAGAGGTGGGGTCCTGGCAACCTGTCAAAAACAGTCGAGAACGAGCGGGAATTTTCGCTTGACTGCACATTTTCCAAGAAAGGAGATTGTCCCATGTTAGAAGTTCTTCAAACAATCAGAGAAGGAATTCCGAGTCTTTTCCCTGACGCGATGGGTTTCCCGATAGAACCGGAGACTCCACTGAACCACATTCCGGAATGGGATTCGATGTCATCGGTCAATTTCAAAGTCTTCCTGGAAGAAACATTCAGGGTGAAGATTCCCGATGATCTGCTGGAAGGAGGCTCAACCATAAGTGAGGTAATAAGCTTCATCAGAAGTGTAAACTAATGAACTCATTGGGCATGGCCTCCGATTCGTTTGGAATTGCGGGTTTCTTTTTCAAAATCCACTAGGCCTGGCCGATATGCCGGGAAAGCGGTCCCCCTGGGTATGGCTGATCCTTCAAACTCATCTAGGGTTATATAATTAAAGAAAATATCCCGCCGCAAATACTGAACAAAGCATCTTGATTGAGGTGGAGGTTAAGCTTGGAGAAGACAAATTCTGAGATGGCCGGTCGATCGCAATCCTTTCCCGATTTGCGTATCAAACAAACCTCGGTATTTTCTCCGCAACAACTCTTGACGCTCAACGCTGATTTGCTGGAGACATTCTTGAATACATCGAGGATGAGATGGTTCCAGCTTCTGGGCACGATGCGCTATGCTTCCTGTTTCGTGGCTCCATTGTGGGCCTTTTTGAGCAATGCGCCCGACGTTAAGGACAATGGTTCCAACGGCGGCTCTACATGGAGCAGGTCCCTTGATTTTATGGAACTTCTGCTGTTCGAGGTGGAGCTCGCCTCCAAGGGCGCCTGGGCGGACATGTCCGCAATGAGCCATTATTACCTCCGCGAGGTGTCGGATGTGATGGCCGCGATAAAGAACACTCTTCTCCATAAAAGAGATGACGACCTGGTCCGTTACTCCGAAAGGCAGCTCAGGCTGATGGATATGGTGGTCAATGTCTATCCTGAGGCTGTTCGCGAAATCGAATCAGAGTTTGGATTTCATTTTGAGACGAGCGGATATGTCAAGGTTAGCGAGACGGATCGGTTTGACCTCTACCAGGTGCTTCCAACGGACAAGAAAACAGAGGTTCGTGACAATGGCAAGCCCACCCTGATTATCCCTCCGTATGTTCTCGGCGCTAACATATTGGCCTTTCTGCCCGGTGAGAACAGAAGCTATGTTCACGCATTCGCGAACCGCGGAATTCCCACTTACATTCGTCTGGTCAAAGACATAGACAAAAATCCGGCCGTGCAGCTCATGAGAGGCGAAGATGATGTTCTGGACACACGCTACTTCTGCGAAAAACTATTAGAGAGGCATGGAAGGCCGGTGACACTGAACGGGTATTGCCAGGGGGGATTCATGGCCGCGCTTGGCATCATGTCGGGAGAGATGGACGGCCTGGTCGACGCCCTCATCACATGCGTGGCGCCGATGGACGGTTCGCGCAGCAAGGGGCTTATCGAATACATTGAGCATTTGCCGCATCGTTTCAGGAACCTGGGCTACGCCATCAAGACCATGCCGAATGGAAACGGGGTCGTCGACGGAAAACTTATGAGTTGGGTCTTTAAGCTTAAGAGTATCGAAAAAGAGTCCCCCCTGTTCACATTTTACCGAGACGTCGGGATGTTTGAGGCAGGCGCTAAAAAAGTGCCTAAGGTCAGCAAGATAGCTGCGGCTATGACCCATTGGCTGACTTATGATATTACAAATATCCCGGTTGAGATTACCAGGCTGAGCGTTTCTTCTTACACAAAACCCGTCGCCGGGGACGGTACCTTGCCGATAAAACTGTTCGGGCGCAGCCTCAATTTCAAGCGGTTCAAGGAGAAAGGGATCAAGTGGCTTCTCTGTATCGCCGAAAGGGACGAACTTGTGGATGAAGCCGCGGCCCTGGCGCCGTTGGACTACATAGATGCCGAAGTAACGAGGTTTCCAAAAGGGCACACGTCGGTTGCGGTCACATGGGCTTGGCCTACTTCCGAATGCGCACTCCAAATGAAGTACGACAAAGCGCCGTGCGCTACCGATAACTCACGCGGCCCGGTGCGTTTTCAATTGGACCTGGAAGAAGCGGAATCTCCGGAGCCTGCCATTAAAGGCGCTGTAGCGGCGCTGAAGAAGGCGTCTAAGCCCGGCGCCCGAGCGCGCCGGCCTGCGGGCTAAATCCTTTGAAACGGGGTCGTGCAGAGACAATTACTCGATGCTGCCGGCGTACTTCCATGTCCGTCACGGTAAGTAGTTGAAATAACAGGATTAAAATTTTGTATTTGGGGTCTTTTTTCCCCTTCTGAGGGAGGAGTTGCCAGTGCCCGCTGACTGGCGTGCTGCTCCCATCAGGATGATTAGTCCACGCTCAATTCGATCATCGCCGCAATGGAAACCGGACAATTCGTAAATTGTCCGGTTATTGAAAACCACCCTAGCGTTAACTGATAACAGGCCCTTATACCGGGAGTCGCAGTCTCGGGGGGATACGGAAATTTCCAGCCTGCCCGAGTGCAGACCTTCCTGTCACTTCGCAACTCGTATACTCACAGTCTTGGAACTCGTTCCCCCGGGCCCATACACAGTAAGCTTTGCCGTGTAGGTCTTGGGACTGTTGTAGGTGTGCTCCGGGTTCTCATTCATGCTCGTTGTGCCGTCTCCGAAGCTCCACAGCCAACTTGTGATGAGACCGGTGGATTCATTGGTAAAATTCACCTGCAGGGGAGCTTTCCCCGAGCTGGGCGAGGCAGAAAAGTTTGCCTTGGGGGCATCGTAGACCGTGATGTAGTCAGGTTGAGTACAGGAGTTTGTTCCCCCGGCTCCTGTTATGATAAGCGTCACCGTGTATGCGCCGGCCTTACTGTAGGTATGGCTCGGGTTCCGGACTGTACTCGTCTTGCCGTCTCCAAAGTTCCAGAACCACTTTGTGATGCTTCCGACAGAGCTGTCGGTGAAATGTACTGTCACGGGTGCTTTGCCACTGGTAGCACTTGCGGTAAAACCAGCTACAAAGACGGGTGCATATGTCCCGGTTGCGGAAGCGGTCTGCCCGTTCGAGATGTTTGCCGTATGACCGGATGGTATGCTCCAGCCGGCGACATCTTTGAAAGCCACCCCGTGTGATCCGACTGTGATTCCCGAAACGGTTGTCCCGCTGGCCTGCCAGCTTCCCCCGTCTACGTTCCACATCGCGCCTGCCGTCACGGCGCCGGCTGGGCTGATCGAGACTGTCAGGGAGCCGGTCTGTTGCACGTAAGTGCCGCTAAGAGAGGCGGTTGTTCCGTTCGAGATATTTGCCGTCTGGCTGGATGGCGCGGTCCAGCCGCTGATATTATTGAAAGCCACCGTGTGCGATCCGACTGTGATTCCTGAAAAGGTTGTCCCGCTCGCTTGCCAGCCTCCCCCGTCAACGTTCCACATCGCGCCTGCGGTCACAGCCCCGGACGGACCGATCGTGACCGTAAGGGAGCCGGTCTGTTGCACGTAAGTGCCGCTAAGAGAGGCGGTTGTTCCGTTCGAGATATTTGCCGTCTGGCTGGATGGCGCGGTCCAGCCTGCTACATTATTATTGAAAGCCACAGTGTGCGACCCGACCGTGATTCCTGAAACGGTCGTCCCGCTCACTTGCCAGCCTCCCCCGTCCACGTTCCACATTGCGCCTGCGGTTACTGCGCCGGCCGGGTTGATCGTCACCGTGAGAGATCCGGTCTGTTGCACATATGCGCCGATAAGAGATGTGGTTTGACCGTTCGAGATATTGAAAGTCTGGTTGGCAGGTGTGGTCCAGCCGCTGATATTATTGAAAGCTACCGTGTGCGGTCCGACGCTCAGGTTGGATACTGTCGCTCCGCTTGCCTGCCATGCTCCGCCGTCGACACTCCACATCGCACCGGCGCTCGCTGCAGCACCCGGGCTGATCGTGACTGTCAGGGAGCCGGCAGCGCTTTTCGTGAAGATCTCGATAAAGTCATTGATGCTGCTTTGTGCCGTGGTCACCATAACTGTCTTGTCGGCGGCCATGTCTCCAAGTGTGATAGACTGTGAAGATCCGGGATTGGCGATAAGGGTTATGGCCCCATAGGGTGAAAGTGTACAGGTCCCGGTAATGTTATTATTTGTTGAGCCGTCATTTGCGGTAGAGGACATCGTAAACGTACCATCCTCGTTGATTGTCAGGGTGTCCCTTTCCCACGTCCACATCGACAAAGAGTTGCCTTGCCACGTGCCGGCCAAATCAGCCGGCAAATAGGAAGCGGCTTGTTTTGCGTAAACACCGAGCACGGCAGGGGAGGTGTTCGCTCCGCTTGTTGCAACCATGACCGTCTTGTCTGCGCCCAAGACTCCACTGAATGTTAAATCGGAAGGGTTGGTTGTCACCCCGGTTGATGAAATCGACCAGGCCCCGGTTCTGCCGGTAGTGGAATCTGTCCATGTTCCATTGGGGTTGATCGTAAGGGAATCTGTTTCCGCCGCGCCGGAAGCTTGCCCCGAAGATGTTAGGAAATTGCCTTCCCATGCACCGGTCAAATCAGCCAATGAACAGGAAGCGGCTTGTTTCGTGAAAATCAGGAGTCGGGGAGAGCCATTGGACAAGTCGCTTTGCGTGCATGCGATGACGGCATTGCCTGAATCTATCTGGCACAGGATATTGTTCGGTTGACCGGTGGTCAAAAATAACCCACCGGGAGAACTCCAGAAAGCACTGGCACCGTTGTTGATAACTTGATCGGGATTGCCGTTGTTGTCAGCGATGGTAATGCCGCTTAACGTTCCGTCCGGGTTGACGGTCAGCGTGCCTCTTTCCCACTCGGGTGCGTCAGGACCTGAAACGATAAAGTTAGCGTTCCAGGTACCGGCAAGGGCGGCAATATATGAGGGCGGAACTGCGGAAGGCGTCACGCTGTTGGAAGGACCTGAGGGTGGGCCGGTCCCGATCGGGTTTGTCGCCGTTACCGTGAATGTATAGGCAGTGCCGTTGGTCAGACCCTGCATGATTATCGGGCCTCCAGAGCCTGTGGCCGTTATGCCCCCGGGGTTCGAGGTTACGGTGTAGGAGCTGACGGGGGGGCCGCCGGCCGGGGCCGAGAAGCTGACCGCTGCCTGGGCGATGCCGGCTGCTGCCGTTACCCCTGTCGGCGCGCCGGGAACTGAAGGTGTGTCGCTGACGGAGAAAATCGTGCCTTTGCTGTAGACGCCTCCCCCAAAGGCCGTCCCGTAAAGTGTGGACCCCACTAGCGTGAGGGAGCCGTTAGGACCGCACCCGTCGTTTGCAGGACTGCCGAAGTCGTACAGCGTCTGATATCCGGTACCGTCCGTGTTTATCTGGAATATCGTGCCCAGACCGTAGGCGCCGCCGCTGCCGCCGGTCCTGGTCATCCCGTAGAGCGTGGACCCTGACAGGGTGAGGGAACTGAGCGGATAGTATCCATCGTTTGGATATCCCGCGAAGCTGTACAGCACCTGGTACCCGCCGCCGCTCGTGTTTATCTGGAAAATTGTGCCGAAGCCGCCGGCGCCTCCTACCTCGGTCATCCCGTAGAGCGTGGACCCGGAGAGCGTGAGGGAGCCGAAAGGGGCGTACCCATCGTTTGCAACATTGTCGAAGCTGTATAGCACCAGGTACCCTGTGCCGTCCGTGTTTATCTGGAAAATCGTGCCGTAGGCGCCGTAGGCGCCTCCATACGAGGTCATCCCGTAGAGCGTGGTCCCCGAGAGCGTGAGGGAGCCGTAAGGATAGCACCCATCGCTTGCAACATTGCCGAAGCTGTAGAGCACCTGGTAGCCGGTGCCGTCTGTGTTTATCTGGAAAATTATGCCCTTGTTGTAAGCGCCTCCTGCCTCGGTCATCCCGTAAAGCGCGGACCCGGAGAGCGTGAGGGAGGCGTAAGGAGAGTACCCATCGTTTAGAACAGTGCCGAAGCTGTGCAGCACCTGATACCCGGTACCGTCCATATTTATCTTGAAAATCGTGCCGGAGAGCATGGCGCCTCCCCCAAGAGTCATCCCGTAGAGGGTAGACCCCGAGAGGGTGAGGTCGCCATGAGGATTGGCGCCATCGAATGGAGATCCTGCGAAGCTGTGCAGCACCTGGTACCCTGTGCCGTCCGAGTTTATCCGGAAAATTGTGCCGTTGCCGTCGGCGTAGTCCCCAACTCCGGAAGTCATACCGTAGAATGTAGACCCCGAGGGCGTGAGGGAGCCCAGAGGATAAGCCCCATCGTTTGCGACACTGCCGAAGCTGTACAGGACGGAAAAGTCGTCTGTATTGGGTGGCGGAGTTGCATGAGCGTGGCCAGGCAAGAAGCCCGCTATGCATATGAAGACGGCGATGCCGATAACCAACCCAACCACGAATCCCTTTTCTCTTCTCATTTTCGCACCTTTCATCCGGGCCGGAAATAATGCACCCCGAAACCCGGTGTTACTGATACTTGGAAAGACCACGGAGAGAGTGATCAGCACCCCGCCTTGGATCGATCGGGCAGCGCGCTGTTATCGCAATGGAGCAACTAATATACCAATGCGGTACTCTTCTCTGTCAGTGATCCAACCCTGTGATTTTGCGCTATTGAAGGGATGGCCGGGACGCCGGAATGTAAGAGTTTCTTTCCGGAAATGACAAAGTTTGTCACTGGTGTGACTAAATCCGCTCTATTTGGATCGTCTGTGTGGTAGGCATTTTTCTCATATTCTAACTGGGAAGATTGGTATGTCGGCCATGTGTTGGGCATTGACCAGGAATACAAGCAATTCGTTTCGAGCAAGATGGCAGATGATGCAAAGGTCGTTTCTGTTGAAACTAGTGAAGAAGCCGCTGGTTGATCGTCGCCAGAATGGAAACCGGACAATTTGTCAATTGTCCGGTTAATTCAAACACGCAAATGCTGTTTGATAACAAGCACTTATACCGGGAGTCGCAGTCTCGGGCGATGCGGAAATTATCCGCCTGCGCGAGTCCTGATCTTCCGATCACTTCTTCACCACTATACTCGCAGTCTTGGAACCGGCTCCTCCTGGCCCGTATACAGTAAGCTTTGCCGTGTAGGTCCGGGGACTCTCGTAGGTGTGAGTCGGGTTCTCATCCGTGCTCGTCGTGCCGTCTCCGAAGTTCCACAGCCAACTCGTGACGAGACCGCTTGATTCATTGGTAAAATTCACCTGCAGTGGAGCTGCCCCCGACCTGGGCGAGGCGGAAAAGTTCGCCTTGGGTGCAGTGTAGACATTGATGTAGTCGGGTTGAGTACAGGTGTATGTTCCCCAGGGTCCCGTCACAGTAAGCGTCACCGTGTAGGCGCCGGCCCTGCTGAAGGAATGGCTCGGATTCGAGACTTTACTCGTCTTGCCGTCTCCAAAGTTCCAGAGGCATTTTGTGACACTTCCCGTAGAGCTATAAGAGAAATGGACCGCAAGGGGTCCTTTGCCACTGGTTCTATTTGCAGTAAAGCTGGCTGCATAGACAGGTGTATAGGCGCCGGTCAGAGATGTGGTTTGCCCGCTCGTGACGGTTACCGTCTGGCTGGAAGGTGTGGCCCAACCCTGCACGCCGCAAAAGGCGACCGTGTGCGGTCCCGCGCTCAGATTGGGTACATCCGCACCGCTCGTCTGCCAGTTTCCCCCGTCCACGTTCCACATCGCTCCGTCACTCACCGCGGCGTACGGGCCTATCGTGACTGTCAGGGAGCCGCTCTGTGGTTGCTGTACGTAGGTACCGCTCAGGGAGGTGGTTGTCCCGTTCGTGATGGTTGCCGTCTGGCTGGAAGGTGCGGTCCAGCCTGCTACATTATTATTGAAAGCCACAGCGTGCGATCCGACCGTGATTCCTGAAACGGTTGTCCCGCTCGTTTGCCAGCTTCCTCCGTCCACGTTCCACATCGCGCCCGCCGTCACAGCGCCGGCCGGGCTGATCGAGACTGTCAGAGAGCCGGTCTGTTGCACGTAAGCGCCGCTAAGAGAGGTAGTCGTCCCGTTCGAGATGGTTGCCGTTTGGCTGGAAGGCGTGGTCCAGCCGGCGACATCTTTGAAAGCCACCCCGTGTGATCCGACTGTGATTCCCGAAACGGTTGTACCGCTGGCTTGCCAGCTTCCCCCGTCCACGTTCCACATCGCTCCCGCTGTCACAGCCCCGGCCGGGCCTATCGTGACCGTGAGGGAGCCGGTCTGTTGCACATATGCGGCGCTAAGAGAAGCGGTTGTTCCGTTCGTGATGTTTGCCGTCTGGCTGGAAGGCGCGGTCCAGCCTGCTACATTATTATTGAAAGCCACAGCGTGCGATCCGACCGTGATTCCTGAAACGGTTGTCCCGCTCGTTTGCCAGCTTCCTCCGTCCACGTTCCACATCGCGCCCGCCGTCACAGCGCCGGCCGGGCTGATCGTGACCGTAAGGGAGCCGGTCTGTTGCACGTAGGCGCCGCTAAGAGAGGTAGTCGTCCCGTTCGAGATGGTTGCCGTCTGGCTGGAAGGCGTGGTCCAGCCTGCGACATCATTGAAAGCCACCGTGTGCGATCCGACCGTGATTCCTGAGACGGTTGTCCCGCTGGCCTGCCAGCTTCCCCCGTCCACGTTCCACATCGCGCCTGCCGTCACGGCGCCGGCTGGGCTGATCGAGACTGTCAGGGATCCGGTCTGTTGCGCGTACCCGCCGCTAAGGGAGGTGGTCGTCCCGTTCGCGATGTTTGCCGTCTGGCTGGAAGGCGCGGTCCAGCCGGCTATATTATTGAAAGCTACCGCGTGTGATCCGACTGCGATTCCTGAAACGGTTGTCCCGCTCGCCTGCCAGCTTCCCCCGTCCACGTTCCACATCGCGCCCGCCGTCACGGCGCCGGCCGGGCCTATCGTGACTGTGAGGGAGCCGGTCTGTTGCACGTAGGTACCGCTAAGGGAGGTGGTTGTCCCGTTCGAGATGTTGGCCGTCTGGCTGGATGGCGTGGTCCAGCCTGCGACATCATTGAAGGCTACCGCGTGTGATCCGACTGTGATTCCTGAAACGGTTGTCCCGCTCGCTTGCCAGCTTCCCCCGTCCACGTTCCACATCGCGCCCGCCGTCACAGCGCCGGCCGGGCTGATCGTGACCGTGAGAGAGCCGGTCTGTTGCACGTAGGTACCGCTAAGAGAGGCGGTTGTCCCGTTCGCGATGTTGGCCGTCTGACCGGAAGGCGTGATCCAGCCTGTGACATCATTGAAAGCCACAGCGTGCGATCCGACTGTAATTCCTGAAACGGTTGTCCCGCTCACTTGCCAGCTTCCTCCATCCACGTTCCACATTGCGCCTGCGGTTACAGCATCAGCCGGGCTGATCGTGACCGTGAGGGAGCCGGTCTGTTGCACATATGCGCCACTCAGGGAGGCGGTTGTTCCGTTCGTGATGTTTGCCGTCTGGCCGGATGGCGTGGTCCAGCCGGCGATATTATTGAAAGCTACCGTATGCGATCCGACCGTGATTCCTGAAATGGTTGTCCCGCTGGCTTGCCAGCTTCCCCCGTCCACGTTCCACATCGCGCCCGCCGTCACGGCGCCGGCCGGGCTGATCGTGACCGTGAGAGAGCCGGTCTGTTGTGCGTAGTCGCCGCTAAGAGATGTGGTTTGACCGTTCGAGATATTGAAAGTCTGGCTGGAAGGTGTGGTCCAGCCGCTGATATTATTGAAAGCTACAGTGTGCTGTCCCACGCTCAGGTTGGATATAGTCGATCCGCTTGCCTGCCATGCTTCGCCATCGACACTCCACATCGCACCGGCGCTCACCGCAGCATCGGGGCTGATCGTGACCGTCAGGGAACCGGTGGCGCTTTTAGTGAAGATCTCGATTAAGTTATAGATGCCGCTTAGTCCTGTGGTCACCATGACCGTCTTGTCCGCGGCCATGTCTCCATATATGATAGACTGTGAAGATCCGGGATTGACGATAAGGGTTATCCACCCATAGGGTGAAAGTGTAACGGTGCCGGTAGTGTTATTATTTGTTGAACCGTCACTTCCAGTAGAGGACATTGTAAATGTTCCGTCCTGGTTGATCGTTAGGGTGCCCCTTTCCCACGTGTTCATCGACAAAGAGTTGTCCTGCCACGTGCCGGCCAAATCAGCCGGCAAATAGGTAGCGGCTTGTTTTGCGTAAACACCGAGCACGGCAGGAGAGGTGTTATCTCCGGAGGTTTTTGCACCGCTTGTTGCAACCATGACCGTCTTGTCTGCGCCCAAGACTCCACTGAATGTTGAATCGGAGGGGTTGGTTGTCACCCCGGTTGATGAAATCGACCAGGTCCCGGTTCCGCCGGTAGAGGAATCTGTCCATGTTCCATTGGGGTTGAGCGTAAGGGAATCTGTTTCCGTCTCGCCGCCCCCCGCATATTTTAGGAAATTGCCTTCCCACGCTCCGGTCAAATCAGCCAATGAACATGAAGAGGCTTGTCTTGTGAAAATCAGGAGACGGGGAGAGCCATCGGACAAGACGGTTTGTGTGCATGCGATGACGGTATTGCCCGAATCTATCTGGCACAGAATGTTGTTCGGTTGACCGGTGGTCAAAAATAACCCTCCGGGAGAACTCCAGAAAGCACTGGCACCGTTACTTATAACCTGATCGGGATTGCCGTTGTTGTCCGTTATGGAAACGCCGCTGAATGTTCCGTCCGGGTTGACGGTCACCGTGCCTCTTTCCCACTCGGGTGCGACGGGTGCGTCGGAACCTGAAACAATAAAGTTAGCGTTCCAGGTACCGGCAAGGGCGTTAATATATGAAGGCGGAACCGCGTAAGGCGTTATGCTGTTGGAAGGAACTGAGGGCGGACCGGTCCCGATCGTGTTTGTCGCTGTTACCGTAAATGTATACGCAGTGCCGTTGGTCAGGCCCTGCACGATTATCGGGCTTCCTGCGCCTGTGGCTGTTATGCTGCCGGGGTTCGAGGTCACGGTGTAGGAGTTGACGGGGGGACCGCCGGCCGGGGCCGTGAAGCTGACCGCTGCCTGGGCAATGCCGGCGGCTGCCGTTACCCCTGCCGGCGCGCCGGGAACTGCCGGCGTGTCGCTGACGGAGAAAATCGTGCCTTTGCCGTATACGCCTCCCGCATAGGCCATCCCGTATAGCGTGGACCCCAAGAGCGTGGGGGAGCCGTTAGGAATGGACCCATCGTTTGCAGGACTGCCGAAGTCGTACAGCGTTTGATATCCGGTACCGTCCGTGTCTATCCGGAAAATCGTGCCCAGCCCGTAGGCGCCGCCGCCCCCGCTGCCGCCGTAGCAGGTCATCCCGTAGAGCGTGGATCCGGAGATGATGAGGGAACTGGAAGGCCAAGCCCCATCGTTTGGATATCCTGCGAAGCTGTAGAGAACCTGGTACCCGCCGCCGCTCGTGTTTATCTGGAAAATCGTGCCCCAGTTGGCGGCGCCTCCACCCATGGTCACTCCGTAGAGCGCGGAGCCCGAGACGATGAAGGCACCCTGAGGATTATGCCCATCATATGGAGATCCGCCGAAGCTGTACAACACCTGGTACCCAGTGCCGTCCGTGTTTATCTGGAAAATCGTACCGCTGCCGTAGGCGCCTCCATACGGGGTCGTCCCGTAGAGCGTGGTCCCCGAGAGCGTGAAGGAGCCGTAAGGAGAGGACCCATCGGTTACAACACTTCCGAAGCTGTAGAGCACTTGGTACCCGGTGCCGTCTGTGTTTATCTGGAAAATCGTGCCGGCGCCGTAGGCGCCTCCACCCGAGGTCATCCCGTAGAGCGTGGTCCCCGAGAGCGTGAGGGAGCCGTAAGGATAGGACCCATCGTTTGCAACACTGCCGAAGCTGTGCAGCACCTGATACCCGGTACCATCGGTGTTTATCTGGAAAATCGTGCCGGTGCCGTAGGCGCCTGCCCCATAGGTCATCCCGTAGATCGTAGACCCCGAGATGGTGAGATTGCCCCAAGGATTAGCACCATTGTTTATACTGCCGATGCCGAAGCTGTGCAGCACCTGGTATCCAGTGCCGTCCGTGTTTATCCGGAAAATCGTGCTGTTGCCGTCGACGTTGTCCCCAAGTCCGAAAGTCTCGTAGTAAACTCCGGCAGTCATCCCGTAGAATGTAGACCCCGAGAGCGTGAGCGAGCCCAGAGGATAAGCCCCGTCGTTTGGAACACTGCCGAAGCTATGGAGGACGGAAAAGCCGTCTGTAGTCTGTTGCGCGTAGGCGCCGCTAAGAGAGGTGGTTGTCCCGTTCGAGATGTTTGCCGTCTGGCTGGAAGGCGTGGTCCAGCCGCTGATATTATTGAAAGCTACTGTGTGCGATCCGGCTGTGATTCCTGAAACGGTTGTCCCGCTAGCCTGCCAGCCTCCCCCGTCCACGTTCCACATCGCGCCTGCGGTCACAACGCCGGCCGGACTGATCGTAACCATGAGGGAGCCGGTCTGTTGCACGTAGGCGCCGCTAAGAGAGGTGGTTGTCCCGTTCGAGATGTTTGCCGTCTGGCTGGAAGGCGAAGGCCAGCCGCTGATATTGTTGAAAGCCACGGTGTGCGATCCGACTGCGATTCCTGAAACGGTTGTCCCGCTGGCTTGCCAGCTTCCCCCGTCTACGTTCCACATCGCGCCTGCCGTCACAGCATCAGCCGGACTGATCGTAACCGTGAGGGAGCCGGTCTGTTGCACATATACGCCGCTAAGAGAGGTGGTTGACCCGTTCGAGATGGTTGCCGTCTGGCTGGAAGGCGCGGTCCAGCCGCTGATATTATTGAAAGCCACGGTGTGCGATCCGGCTGTGATTCCTGAAACGGTTGTCCCGCTGGCCTGCCAGCTTCCCCCGTCCACGTTCCACATCGCGCCTGCGGTCACAGCATCAGCCGGGCTGATCGTGACCGTGAGGGAGCCGGTCTGTTGCACGTAGGCGCCGCTAAGAGAGGTGGTTGTCCCGTTCGAGATGTTGAACGTTTGGCTGGAGGGCGTGGCCCAGCCCTGCACATTGTTAAAGCCGATAGTGTGCATACTCACGCTCAGATTCGGCACAACCGCACCGCTAACATACCAGGTGCTTCCACCGTCCACATCCCACATCGCTCCTGCGGTCACGGCGCCGGCCGGGCCGATCGTGACCGTGAGGGACCCGGTCTGTGGTATCTGCACATAGCTGCCTACAAGAGAGGTGGTTTGCCCATCCGAGATGTTTGCCGTCTGGCTGGGAGGCGTGGTCCAGCCTGCGATATTATTGAAAGCCACCGTGTGCGATCCGACTGCGATTCCTGAATCGGTATACCCGCTCGTCTGCCAGTAGCTTACCCCGTCCACGTTCCACATCGCTCCGGCATTCACCGCGGCGGAGGGGCCGATCGTGACTGTCAGAGAGCCGCTCTGCACATACACGTAGGCCGCCCCTTGGGCCCCATTGGCGCCAACCGTAGCACTGAATGCCCCGATGAGGGCGGTGCTGCCGTCAGCGCTAAGCGACACTGAGCACCCAAAGGCATTACCTGCCGCACCGTCCGAGGCTGTGAGCTTTTGCTGCTGGCTCCAGATCCCGCCGTTATTAACAAATGCGTAGGCCGCCCCCTGGTCCGTATTGCCGCCAACAGTAGCATCGTATGCCCCGATGAGGGCGGTGTTGCCGTCACCGCTAAGTGATACCGATGTGCCAAACCAATCACGTGACGCACCATCGGAGGCTGTGAGCTCTTGCTGCTCGCTCCAGGTCACGCCGCTTCTAGCAAATACATAGGCGGCCCCCTGCTCCGTATTGGCGCCAACCGTAGCAGCGTTTGCCCCGATCAGGGCGGTGCTGCCGTCAGTGCTAAGGGATACTGAATAGCCAAAATAATTATATCCCGCACCATCAGAGGCGCTGAGCTCTTGCTGCTCGCTCCAGGTCACGCCGCTTCTAGCAAATACATAGGCGGCCCCCTGCTCGTCATGGGCGCCAACCCAGGCCCAGGGTGCCCCGATCAGGGCAGTGCTGCCGTCACCGCTAAGCGACACTGAAGAGCCAAACTGACCACCTCCTGCACCGCTCAAGGCAGTGAGCTTTTGCTGCTGGCCCCAGGTCCCGCCGCTTAAAACAAATACATAGGCGGCCCCCTGGTAGGCCATCGCGCCAACCGCAGCATTGTATGCGCCGATGAGGGCGGTGTTGCCGTCACCGCTAAGCGACACTGAAGAGCCAAAATAATTATCTGCCGCACCATCGGAGGCTGTGAGCTTTTGCTGCTGGCTCCAGGTCCCGCCGCTTAAAACAAATACATAGGCGGCCCCTTGGTAGGCATTCGCGCCAACCGCAGCATTGTATGCGCCGATGAGGGCGGTGCTGCCGTCAGCGCTAAGGGATACTGAATTGCCAAAATAATTATATGCCACACCATCCGAGGGAGTTAGCTTTTGCTGCTGGCCCCAGGCCACGCCGCTTCTAACAAATACATAGGCGGCCCCCTGGTACGGAATGGCGCCAACCGTAGCAGTGTATGCCCCGATAAGGGCGGTGTTGCCGTCTGCGCTAAGTGACACTGAATAGCCAAACTCATCACCTCCTGCACCATGGGAGGCCGTGAGCTTTTGCTGCTGGATAAAGGGATCGATCACCACCGGATATGTTGCTTCACGGTCGTCCACCCGGAGCAGTATGGCGGCCCCTCGCTGTTCCAGCCAGGTGCGAAGGCCCCTTCCCGAAGCGTCACGGGCGCTAAGGCCGCTAAAGCGCAGGACCGGTTCGCCGGCAAAATTAGACACCACGGCCGCGCTTTGCTCCTCGACCTGGACCCGCGCCTCCCCGGACCAGGCCAAACGCACAGTAAGTGCCCCGCCTGAAGAAGTCCCCTTGGGCGGTGACAACACCGTAAAACCCTGCTCGATCCCCAGTGGACCATTTACATACCATTCGGTCAAACCGCTCCGGTGGTATTCCACGCGATGCTCGTTCGCCTGTGGGACCACACGTCCCGCAGGCGCCAGTTCGTCGCCGTAGCCCCAGGCTTCCAGCCGTAACCCCCAGGTCAGTTTTCCAGCTTGAACGGCAAGGCCACCCTCGCTCCAGTTGGCCTCGAACTGCTGCTCAGCGTTCACTCCACGGCAGTTTTCGCCCGCCAGCTCCACATGGTACGACCGGTCGTCCAGCCCTAGCGCACCGGAAACAGCGCCCTGCATCTCTTGCGGCAGGTCCCTCAGATTGGACGGGCTCGCTTGCGCCGCAGTCGCAAGGGCTAACACACCAGCCGCGAAAGAAATTGCAAGAGCCAATCGCGTAAAAGCCCGCAGCATGGCAGGAAACCTTTTAGAACATGCGTTCCAAAACGCTATGCCGATAACCAATCCGCGCACGAATCCCTTTTCTATTCTCACGTTTTCGCACCTTTCATTCCGGCGTGAATAATGCACTCTGGAACCCGGTGTTACTGATCCTTGGTAAAACCACGTAGATAGAGATCCGCACCCCTGTTTTTGATCGATCAGGCAGCGCGCCGTTGTCGCGAAGAAGCAATGAATATACCAACACGGAATTTGTTCCTATAGAGATCCAAAACCTTGTTATTTTGCGCCTTTGAAAGGAGTTTAAGGAATAGCGCCCCTCAAAACCAAAATACTAAATACATTCGTATAGATAGTTTAGTGAATATGTCAGACCCTACCGGGTAATATTTCTATTGACAATTTACGCTGCGATTACATGGGCCTACCCGCAAACGTGCTCATAACGGGCTGACTTCATTGGGTTTATTGGAATACCTCAGTGGGGTCTTACACTTACCTGCGCTCTAATATTCTGTTTCCAATGCTTTTTCACGATATGTTGCACGAGATTCATTAAATTCCTGATTGAAGGGGATAGCCGGGACACAGGGATGTAAGAGTTTCTCTGTCAAAACGGCAAAATTTGTCACTGATGTGACTAAATTTGCTCTATTTGGATGATCTATGTGCTATGGGGCTCACCCGCGCATTCATGTACGCCGGGACTCCCGCCCTATCTGTCACGCTGTGGTCCGTGGAATCCATACCTGAAAAGACTTTGAGCACCGGTCTCTATAAGACCCTGAAGGCTGACAGGGGGGGACGGGCCGCGGCGCTGCGTAAGATCAAACTGCGCATGATCAGAGGGGCAGAAGATCAAACGTACCGTTATTCATGTAGCTGAGCCGGGAGATTCTCAAATTCGACATATGAGTCAGGGCGAACATTGCTATCATGTTTGTAACCTTCACAAGTATTTCAGGTTACGGTTGCAGCTTGCCGCCCAGTTGAGTTGGCTAACATAATGTGTAACATCGGCATCTTATCCCCACAGGGTGTGCAGGGGCCACACAAGACATGCTTACAGGTTATGCGCAAACACAAAAATCAGAATTTTCCCCTCCGACCACATCACTCGCATGTGAACTACCTCCCGAAACCAGACATCCCGGTCCGGATATGCTTTGAATAACTTGCGCATTACCACACTTCATTCTTTCAAGGATAGGAGAGATGTGTAGTGAATATGACTTTAACATTATGAGTGCTTCAGTGTGTTACTGCTATTTGCACCAAGGCTATTCGATTGTATGCCTTTTGCGCAAACTCAGTAGCTGCCATCTACTGACCTTGACACTTGGATTGATTGTCCCTATATTAAAGACATAGTGGCCGAGGGTGATGAAGTTCGCCCGTAACCGCCCTGTCAAGGGATGATAACTTCTACTTCGGTAGAAGTTTTTTGTTTTTATAGTCCTTCGAATCGGAAAATGTGATCGGAATCTTATCCGTTGATTCTTTGATCTGTACCCTTCCTCAGCTCATAGTTGGATCGTAGCCGAATAACGTGTAAGCGTAATGGAAGTCCCGGGAAACCGCAGTGTGAAAGGAGGCAATCGAGATGCTTACGCATGAAGAGATTGAACTTCGAAAGAATTTGCCGCGAGTGGGGGATACTGTTCGGAGCAGGCGACATGGGACTCTCTGGCGTGTTATGACGAAGAGTGAGAGATGGGCGCCCATTGGAGATGACCCACAGACCGGCAATCCTCGCCTGGTCCCAGCCATTTATATCGGATACTGGAAAATTGTGGAAGGAACACCCCCTGGGGTGGGGCAGATGTTTGGCTACTTGTATACTGCCTTCGACAATACCTTTGAAACAAACTGGGAGATTGTCCAGGGATAGTGGCCGATTTCTATAGGCTTCGGCTCAGGCATGAACCGAAGCTGATGCCTTTCCCCTGTCTTTCTCACCTATCGCTTCCGGCGGCCGATTCGGTTGCCGAGAAACGCTGTTCCGAGTTTTATGCCTGGCTCCTGGGCCATCGGCAAATCCTGGTGCTGCGGTCCGATACGACCGCCGGTCGGTTCGTGAACTTCATAAGGGGCTTCTGAAAGTTCATCCGACGAACATAGTTTGCCTAATTTTCTTTGCCTGAATGCAATCCAATTGCCAAAATTATCTCGCCGAAATACGACCCCGATCCGATTAAAGGAATGGAACGAATTCCGAAAGGTACAACAGGAGGTCAGGCGTGATGGGCCACCTTGGTAATAGTTCACCATAGAGGCACAGAGATCCGTTTGATGGGCGGAGCGAAGCGCAACCCGTCAAGATGGTATCTAACGGTCTGCATTATCATTTTACCGCCTTTAGGCGGAAGGAATCGCTCTTTGTTTTTAATTCCTCAATTCCCTAATTCCTTAATTCTTCAATTTCTTTAGTCTATGGAGGTTTGACCATGTCACTTATCGAGGTAGAAGTAACCGACAATATCGGATTCATTTGTTTCAACAATCCCGCCAAGAAAAACGCATTGTGCCAGGAGTTGGTCGACGATATCGTTCAAGCGCTCCATGATTTCAGAGAACGGAAGATCGCGGTAGTTGTTCTGAGGGCCCCGGACGGTTGCTCTGTCTGGTCTGCCGGACACGACATCAAGGAATTGCCTCACGTACGGCGCGACCCGCTCGGCTATGACGACTCCCTGGAGAAGCTGCTTCGTGCAGTCCAGAAATATCCCGGGCCGGTCATTGCGATGGTCCATGGAAGCGTTTGGGGAGGGGCCTGCGACCTCGTCATGACCTGCGATATCATCATTGGAGATGAATCGTCCTCATTTGCGATCACCCCTGCGAAGCTTGCGCTGCCATACAATGCCTCGGGCATTTTGCATTTCATCAACAGGGTCGGGCTCAATATCGCAAAAGAAATGTTTTTTTCGGCAGATCCTATCATGGCGGAGAGGGCTGAACGTGTCGGCATACTCAACCATCTCGTGCCGTCCGGTAAGCTCCTGGAGTTTACGACGGGTCTGGCAAAGCGGATGGCAAGCCGCTCTGCGCTTGCCATTTCCGTTATAAAAGAACAATTCAACCTTCTCGCGGGGGCACACCCCCTGGCCCCTGACGTCTTCGAACGCATCCAGGGCTTGAGAAGACAGGTCTATGACAGCCATGATTACGAAGAAGGTGTTCAGTCATTTGTGGACAAGCGGGCGCCGGTATTCAATGGTGAGTGAGGCTGATGATTTTCATTTCATAAGCACGTCGAGGATTTAGGGACCCAATCCCTCAATCCTCGAATTCGTTTTTAATCCCTCGATTCCTCAATTTTCGTTGATAATAAGAGGAGGATCAGGTGGGAAGCGCCAGAGCTGCTTTAATTTCAATATTCAGCTTCTGCTTTATTGGTATCTTTTGCCTTGCCGGAGTAGCCGCCGCCCAGCAAGAGCAAACTTCGCCTACAATAACGGCGCCTCCGTAAACCACCCCTCCCCGGCAAGGCGCTTTCCCCCCGGCTTCGGACCGGGCCCGGAGCCGGCTCCAGTGCCTCGCCCCGGGTGAGCGCTCCCCAACCGCCCCACCCTTGATGCGGCTTAAACGCCGACTTATATTCTGACGGCAAGTGCTCGTTATAACAGGTTTCCGTCCGGATTTTTCGATGTCAAAGATTTTGACCTCAAAGAAACCGGCATCAAAACTTTTCAACATCCAATAACATTCGGCGCCCACGGATCAGGGGCATGTCCCGGCGGTGTCAACGCGGAGGCAGCAGGTTGCCATCGTGAAAAGCAGCTCACTGATCACTGGGGCGTCTCTGCGGTGGATTTTTATATAAAACAAAACCCCCACCGCCTCGGCGCACAGGCCATGGAAAATTCGAGTTGGATGACTGGTTACCGGTAATAAAAGACATCGCCTGGTTCGCTCCCCTGGTTTGCACCTATGCGTCGGTTCATTGCGCCATAGCGTATGCCAAGTGTTCGCCCAGGCATTTTTCTTCACTTGCCATATTCGCAATGGCCTGGGCCGTGCTGCTGCCCTACTACGGGCCTGAGCCGGGGACATCGCAAAACGAGCTTTTGTCCCACTTTCAGGGTCTGCTCCTGGTTCTCGCGGGCGCTCCGCTTCGACGCCAGGCCGATATCCTGAGGACAAAAGACGAGTACTTGGAAATTCGGCTTTTTGACAGGTGGGCATTGGTTTTACTGTTGCTGCTGATAGTTCCGCACATCGTTGAACTGCCGAACCATCCTCACCTTATCATCGACCATCTGCCCGTGATCGACCAATGGATCGGGGCCGTGCTGCTGCTGTTCGGCTATTGGTCGATTGGAGACGGCATCAGGTGTTTAACCAGGGACAACAGATGGATATGGCTGGCGTTTGTGCTCGCTTTGTACGCCGAACTCGAAATCCTGTATTCGATCGCTTTTTCGATGGGTTTCATCGCAGGGAGCGATTCGCTATCCATGCCCTACCAATTCCTGCTCGCCTTTGCAGCCGCCAAACTGGTGACGACCGCTCTATTTTTGTGGCTCGTTGTTCGAACGATTCCACGCCCGGGAAGCAGGTGCCCGCTATGAAGGTCCAAAACCCGGGACTTTGAGAGGACTGAGAGGGGATGAGACAAATCGTGCTGGGCGTAGACGGGATGACACTCGAAGATTTGGCGGCTATCGCCGCAAGGGGGGCCCGGGTCAGCCTGGCAAGCGAGTCGGAAGAGCGGATTATAAAATGCCGGGGCCTTGTCGACAAATGGCTTCGCCAAGGCAGGGTAATCTATGGAGTAACGACCGGGTTCGGTGCGCTGAGCGATGTGGCCATTGCTCCGCACGACTTGAGGTCTTTGCAGCGAAATATCCTGCTTAGCCATTCAGCGGGAGTGGGCGACAGTTTGAATGCCGATGCCGTGCGGGCGATGATGGCGCTTCGGATCAAAGACCTTGCAAGGGGGCATTCCGGGATACGGCTGATAACGGTCCACAGGCTGATCGAACTGCTCAACCGCGGGGTCGTGCCGGTAGTGCCTGAAAAGGGATCCGTGGGCGCAAGTGGGGATCTGGCGCCGCTGGCGCACATGTCCCTCGTCCTGATTGGCCTGGGCGAAGCCTTCTATGAGGGCGCAAGGATCACGGGGGCCCAAGCCCTGGAGAAGTGCGGCATGGAACCGCTCGAACTCGAAGCCGCCGAGGGGCTCGCCCTGGTCAACGGCACCCAGATGACAACCGCGATCGGCGGGCTTGCGGCATACGACGCCCGAGAGCTTTGTAAGCTGGGCGACATTGCCGCGTCGATGACCCTTGAAGTGCTCCTGGGCTCAAGGGTCGAATTCGACCCCAGAATCCACCATGTGCGCCCGCATCCCGGCCAGGCAGCGGCTGCGGACAACATGCGCCGCATGACGCTGAATAGCGAGATCATATCCTCTCACAAAGACTGCGGGCGTATCCAGGACGCCTACACTCTGAGGTGCTCTCCCCAGGTTCACGGAGCATCCAAAGACGGGGTTGCCTACGCGGTAAGGGTACTTGAAACCGAGATGAATTCTTCGACGAATAATCCTCTTATTTTCGCCGATACCGAGGAGATTCTTCCCGGAGGCAACTTTCACGGACAGCCTGTCGGGCAGGCGCTCGACTTTCTTGCCATAGCCGTAGCGACCCTTGCCAATATATCCGAGAGGCGCATAGAGCGGCTGGTAAATCCTCAACTGAGCGGCCTTCCGGCCTTCCTGGTAAGTGAAGGAGGCCTCAATTCAGGCTTTATGATAGCCCAGTATACGGCCGCCTCTCTCGTATCGGAGAATAAGATCTTCGCTCACCCCGCCAGTGTGGATTCCATTCCAACCTCGGCAAACAAGGAAGACCATGTGTCCATGAGTGCCTCGGCCGCCCGCAAGTGCAGGGAGACGGTAAAAAATGCTCAAAGCGTCGTCGCAATCGAACTTTTGTGCGGCGCCCAGGCCCTGGACCTTTTCACAAACCTCAAGCCCGGGGCGGGGACTCTTGCCGCCTACAGAGTTATCCGCGATGCGGTGCCGCACCTGGACAAAGACCGCATCCTCTCCTGCGACATCGATTCGGTTGTAAAGCTCATGAAGAGCGGAGCCCTCCTCGATGCAGTGGAAGCCGAGGTGGGAGAACTGATCTAGGGCGGTGGGACCGCCGGTCGGGGTGGGCACTGCCTTCGGCGGTGCCTGGGGTGGTTGGGCAGGGGGCTGCCGCGTCGCGGAGCGCCGAGATCGGACTTACGCGGGCCGCCGCGGATCGAGCCGGGCGGCGCCTGAAGTCCTGATTAGTTTTGAGTTTTAAGTTTTGAGAACTCAGAACTCACGACTAACAACTAACAACTCAAAACTCTTCTACTCAGTTCCGTTCACTCAGTACATACCAATCATGTGCTCTGTTAACCGGTGCTCCGAAAAAGTCTATGAAATTCCAAGCTATTGCGATTTTCGTTACAACTATCAACCTGCTAGTCTCATCGTGTTATGTGTGGTAAGGTGAGAAAACCAAAGCGCAATGGGTGTTCTTATTGATCTGCCAGTCCAAGGCCGCCATATGGGTTCTCTGTTGGCCTTTTCACCGGAGATTTATCCGATTTTCCGAGGAGTCGGATATGCAGGATGAAGACAAAACGAAAAGGCAACTCATCACAGAATTGCGTGCATTACGTCAGAGGCTTTCTGAATGGGACAAGGCCATCACCGAGTGCAAGCGGGCAGAACAGACTCTGCGGGAAAGCGAGGAACGTTTTAAAGCTTTGGCACAGGCCTCATTTGAGGGAATTGGCCTTACTGACGGCGGCGTTATCATAGACGCCAATCCCCAGTTGGCGCAAATGCTCGGCTATGATCTGTCTGAAATCGCAGGCAAGCCCGTAGCAGACATGATCGCGCCGGAAGACCGGGAATTAGTAAGTTATTTTATGGAAGCCGAATACGAAGGCTGCTACGAGAACCGGGTACTCCGCAAGGATGGCTCCAAACTTGTTGTTGAAACGCAAGCCAAGCACTTCGCATATCAGGGTCGTAATGTCCGGGTAACCGCTGTGCGTGATATCACTGAGCGGAAGAAGGCTGAAGATGCGCTGGCGGAAGAGGCGATCCGGCGACGCATCCTCTTCGAGCAGTCCAGAGACGGAATCGTTGTCCTTGACCTGAATGGCAAGGTATACGAGGCGAATCAGCGATATACTGCGATGCTCGGATATTCCGCCGAAGAAATCGGTCAGCTCTACGTATGGGATTGGGATGTTAACTGGACACAGGCGGACCTGCTGGAGCGAATGCGGCTTGCAAATGAGGAGGGCGCAGTTTTCGAGACACGTCATCGCCGCAAGGACGGCACGATTTATGATGTTGAGATCAGTAGTAATGGTGTTGAATTGAACGGGCAAAAACTGGTTTTCTGTGTTTGCAGGGATATTTCTCGGCGTAAGGCAGCCGAACAGGCCCTGCTGGTGAGTGAGGCCAAGTTCCGATCTTACATCGAATCGGCACCGTTGGCCATTTTCGTAGCCGATCGACAAGGCCGGTTGGTGGATTTCAATCCTGCCGCCGCGGAGCTTCTCGGCTATGACGCAGGTACACTGAGGAAAATGCACATCATGGACCTTCATCCGGAAGATGATCGTGAGGAGGTTCTGAGCAATTTCGCGACGCTTCTAAAAGTGGGGCATGTGAGAATCGAGCGCCGGATGAAAAGATGTGACGGGCAACTAATCTGGGTTTCGTTGTGCGTCGTGATGACCTCGGATCAACTTTCGTTAGGCTACTGTCCGGACATTACTGAACAACGTCGTGCTGCGGAAGCGCTGAGAGAAAGTGAGACTAAATTCCGAACCTTGTTTGAGGCTATGACCGAAGGCGTCGCCCTTCAGGAGATCATTTACGACGAACGAGGCATGGCGCTCGACTACCGTATCATTTCTACCAATCCTGCTTTTGAAAAACATACGGAATTGAAATCTGAACAAGTTCTTGGACAGCTTGCCAGTAAAGTTTATGGAATGGACCATGCACCCGATCTGGAACGATATGCGCTGGTGGCAAGTTCGGGCCAACCGGATTCTTTCGAAACTTATTTCCCTCTTCTGGATCGCCACTTTTACATTTCGGTTACCTCACCGAAGCGGGGCTACTTCGTAACTGTTTTCGAAAATATCACCGAGCGCAAAAGATCCGAAGACGCCCTGCAAGCTGCCCACGAACAACTCAAGGGAATCATCGAATTTCTCCCTGACGCAACATTCGTGATTGACCGGGATGGGAAGGTGATCGCCTGGAACCGGGCAATCGAAAAAATGACCGGAGTGCCGAAGGAGAAAATGATTGGGATGGGCGATTATGCTTATGGCGTTCCGTTTTATGGTGAGCCGAGACCTATACTGATCGACCTCGTTACGAAGGGTATTGACGGACATATTGATCTTTACGATTTCATCGAACAGCACGACAAACTGCTGAGTGGTGAGGTTTTTGCCCCAAAGATTTACGGAGGGAAAGGCGCATACCTATGGGGAACGGCATCACCCCTTTTTGATATGAATGAGGAGTTGATCGGGGCGGTTCAGGCTATCCGGGACGTAACCGAGCTGAGGCAGATCGAGTCCTCGCTGCTCAAAAGAGAGGCAGACCTGAGAGAAAAGGCTCATCAGCTTGAAGAGATCAATACGGCGTTAAAGGTCCTTCTCAGGCGAAGAGAGGAAGATAAGAAGGATCTGGAGGAAAGCCTCCTCACGAACGTAAAAGAGTCAGTCCTGCCCTTTTTGGAAAAGCTCAAAAAGACTCGTCTGGATGAGAATCAAAAAACATATCTCGGGATTGTTGAATCCCAACTCGTTGAAATAGTCTCGCCTTTTTTAAAAAGTTTGTCGTCAAGATTTACCGATCTCACGCCGATGGAGATCAAAGTCGCCAAACTCATCAAGGAAGGGAAGTCAAGCAAGGAAATTGCCGAGATTTTCGGGGTTGCGGAGCAGACGATCCTGACCCACCGTAACAATTTGCGAGCAAAACTCGGGCTGAGAAATGAAAAAGCCAATCTTCGTTCTCACCTCATGAGTCTCCCGTAATATGTAGTTCTTCTAGCTAGTATCTACCTAATTTTCCATTATTAAGTCATTGCTGACCCCTGCCGATTTGTTCATCGCAAGCTGGATAGCATAAATTTGTACCGGATCGGCTGGCCTTTCTCCACGTCAGGAAGGCATTGCAGTTAATTAATCATTTGCGCGTCATTAGGGGGAAGCAAAAGGAGGAATGGCGATTATGGGAGAGAAAGAGAAAACGGTTCTTATAGAGCATGGCAGGAACAACTCAAGAGAAGGAAAGTATCTGAGTTTCTTTCTTGGGAGTGAGGAGTATGGAATCAGCATCCTCAAGGTGAAGGAAATCATCGGAATGATTCAGGTCACCCCTCTTCCGCAGACCCCGGAGTATGTGAAGGGAGTAATAAACCTGCGGGGAAAGGTTATCCCTGTTATCGATCTTCGACTGCGGTTCGGTATGAACTCAATCGGCTATACGGATCGAACCTGCATCGTGGTTGTCGAAATCGATTCGAATTCGGGAAGTCTCCACATCGGTATAGTTGTGGATTCGGTATCGGAGGTGATCAATATCAAGAGTACCGATATCGAAGACACGCCCAGCTTTGGAGTGACGTTGAGCACGGAATACATCCTTGGAATGGCCAAAATGACTGGAAGCGTAAGAATTTTGCTCGATATAGACAGAGTGCTTAATACTGAGGACCTGGTAATGCTGGACCAGGTAGCTTGATAGATTACGGCGCATTTCTGAAACCTGTTATTGCACTTATTCCATATCATTAAAGAAAGGGGACACGCAGTGAAAAGTATAAAATTGAGTGTAAAGATTACAGTAGGGTTCTTTGTGGTATCGCTTCTTGCATTGCTTATCGGCTACATCGGCACCTCCAAGATAAAGACGATCAACGAGGCAGATTTTGAAATGTACGACACAAACACAAAACCTCTGGGGTACATGGGGGATGTGGGAACACAGTTTCAAAAAATGCGCGGGTTTATCAAAGATGTTTTCATTGGCAAATTCGCTCTTGATAAGGATGTAAGCGGCGCCATTGCCAATATGAAAGAGGCGGATAATGCTATACAGGATGCAATGACAAAATTCGAAGAATCAGTCAAAACTGCAGAAGTTCGCAAGGAGTACGAGTCTCTTAAATCGGCTTTTACTCAATACTTTCCCGTCAGGGATAAAGTTGTCAGCCTCGCCGCTGAAGGGAAAAAAGAAGAGGCCTTCGCTCTTCTCTTAGGCGACGGAGCTAAGGTCGCCAAGGAGGCTGATGCAGCTATCAGGAACCTCTTCGAACTCAAAATAAACCAGGCAAAAGCGACCTCGGACAACAATATGTCCATTGCTCGTGGTGCTGTATGGTTCACCTGGATAGCTGCCCTTTGCGGAACAGTTTTGGCTATATTGCTCGGACTCTATCTTGCATTGTCCATAACCCGGCCCATCAATCGGGTTATCGAAGGACTGTCCGATGCGTCCAGCCAGGTGGCTGCTGCATCGGGCCAGGTATCGGGAGCCAGTCAGCAGCTTGCTGAAGGAGCATCCGAGCAGGCCGCAGCCATTGAGGAGACTTCCTCGTCGCTTGAAGAAATGTCCTCGATGACAAAACAAAATGCCGAACATGCCAACCAGGCCAACCATCTGATGGCCGAAACCAGCTCGGTTGTCTCCAAGGCGAATGATTCCATGTCCGAGCTCACTACCTCTATGAATGAAATTTCCAGAGCAAGCGAGGAAACATCTAAAATAATAAAAACCATAGATGAGATAGCCTTCCAGACTAACCTTCTCGCGCTAAATGCGGCGGTTGAAGCCGCCCGTGCGGGTGAGGCCGGGGCCGGATTCGCAGTCGTTGCGGACGAGGTCAGGAATTTGGCCATGCGAGCGGCCGATGCGGCAAAGAATACAGCGAACCTAATTGAGGGCACCGTCAAGAAAATCAAAGGGGGATCAGAGATAGTTTCAAAAACCAGTGTCGAGTTTTCCCAGGTGGCTACCAGTTCCACAAAAATGAGCGAACTGGTCGGAGAGATAGCAGCGGCATCCAGTGAACAATCCCAGGGCATTGAACAGATAAGTAAGGCGGTCAGCGAAATGGATAAGGTTGTCCAGCAAAATGCAGGCAATGCTGAAGAATCGGCATCAGCCTCTGAAGAGATGAATGCCCAGGCTCACCAGATGAAAGGATTTATTGAAGAATTGGTGACTCTTGTCGGTGGAGCGGCAGCCGGAACTGATACAAGACACAAAGCTCACATAAAGAAAAATAATAGGGAAATAGTCAGCGATGGGCAGCAGCAACGGTCGATGCGAACCAAAGAACTGTTTTTCACAAAGCCGGCATCAAAGACAACCAATGGCAATGGAAGCTTGAAAACCGCTTCGTCAAGCACTGGTGCCACGCCAAATCAGCTAATCCCTTTTGATGAGGAAGATTTGAGAGATTTCTGATCTGATCTCAAATAATCATTTACAGGTGATCTCGGCACGACTGAGCTGCTGAGGTCACCTAATCTGCCGGCACAAAAAATCATTGTTCGGCAATCAGGAAGAAAACTGAAGGGAGTTTCTCTTCAGACCGGTAACGCCTTCGAGGTATTATATGCAGACATCCGATGAACTTGGCCGGCTCGCTAGACCCCGCGATGAAACGGCCTCCCTCCTTGAGGAAGAAACTGGTGAGTGTATAGAAGCTGGGCAGGAACTCCCGCTGTGTCGCCACGAGATGAAAATAATCGCGAAGGAGAATACTGCCGAGCTGGCGAGAGCAAATGAGATCCTCAAAATGGAAATCACTAAACGCAAGCGCGCAGAAGAGGCACTTCGGGAAAGTGAGCTGATTCTGGGAACCATCTTAAGCCTATCTCCCTTCGGAATTAGCATTAGAAACACGAATGGAAACTATTTGCATGTTAATGATGAATACTGTCGTATCTTTGACTTCGAGAAAGAAGAACTGATTGGACGCAATTTTTCGGTAGTATTGCCGCTGGATGAAGTAGGCACTGCCAAGGAAACTTATACACGTCTCCTTAACAAAAACCTCACCAGGCCACGAGAATGTAAACGACGGCGAAAGGATGGATCTGCCGTCTATATCCAGGCGGCAGATACCATGCTGCATCAAGAAAACGGCCAGAACGCACTCATAACCGTGGTTAGAGATATCACCGAGCACAAACAAACCGAGGAGTCCCTGCTTCTCACCGAGGATAGGTACAGGAGACTGTTTGAAGACGCCGTGTTGGGCATCTTCCGATCTACTCCTGAAGGAAAGCTCATCCATGTGAATCCGGCTTATGCCAGGATGTTTGGTTTTAATTCACCGGAGGAGGCGAAGAGGCAAGTAAACGATGTGGTCGTTGACCTCTACGCCGATCCTTCACGCCGAAACGAAATCTTGCGTATAATTTTAGATGCCAATGGGCCAGTCCATACCGAGAATCGTTACAGACGGAAAGACGGGAACATTTTCACGGGTAACCTTCATGCTTGGGCGGTGCGTGACAGAGAGGGAAAGCTTTTGTATCTTGAAGGTTTTGTTGAGGACATCACTGAGCAGAAGCGTGCGGAGGGATCACTACGGGAAAGCCAGCAGAGGTTCCGCGAGTTAGCCGAGTTGCTGCCTGAAACGATTTTTGAAATGGACATTAGTGGGGATCTTACTTTTGCCAATCTGAATGCTTTTGATCATTTTGGGTATTCGCAGGAGGACTTGGAACGGGGCATGAATGGTTTTGAGATGATATCTCCCGAAGACCGCCCCAGAGCTATGGAGAATGCAAAAAAAATCATTAGTGGGAAGAAGACCGGGGGAAATGAGTACAAAGCATTAAGAAAAGACGGGAGCACCTTTCCCGCTATCATTCACTCTGCGGCAAAGGTCCGCGATGGAAAGCCGGTAGGGATCAGGGGCATTGTCATCGACACCAGTGAAACCAAGATGCTGGAAGCGCAGCTTTTCCAAGCTCAGAAACTGGAATCGATCGGAACACTTGCAGGGGGAATAGCCCATGATTTCAACAACATTCTGGTCCCTATCATCGGTTATACGGAGTTGGCTCTCAGCGACATGCCGCAGCCCACTCAGATGAGGTATGGACTGGAACAGATACTGAATGCTGCAACGAGAGCAAGAGATCTCGTCAAACAGATTCTGGCATTCGGCCGAGCTGGTAAAGAGCAGCAGCAAATGCCGGTAGAGATTGGCTCGATAGTCAAAGAAGCTCTGAAGTTATTGAGTGCTTCGCTGCCAAGTTCGATCGAAATCAGGCAGGACATTGCAAAAGGTGTGGCTTTGGCCGACCCAACCCAAATACACCAAATATTGCTGAATCTTTGCACGAACGCTGCCCATGCAATGGGAGACAAGGGCGTTCTGGAAGTCAGGCTGTCCCGTGTGGATTTGAACAAAAGTGATTTGGATGGTCAGTTGATTGTCGATCTCAAGCCTGGACAGTACTTGAAATTGTCCATTTCAGATACGGGCTGCGGGATGGATGCACGCACCTTGGAGCGCATTTTCGACCCCTATTTCACAACCAAGGCAGTAGGAAAAGGAAGCGGGCTCGGGCTGGCTGTTGTTCATGGGATAGTCAAACGCCAAGGGGGGGCTATCACCGTCCAGAGCGAACCGGGGGAAGGTACTTTATTTTGCATTTACATTCCGGCAATGAAAGCAATGGTCGATCCAATCGTTGACACCGGACAGGTGCTGCCGACCGGCACAGAGAGGATTTTGCTCATAGATGATGAACAGAGCATTGTTGAAATGGAAACCGCAGTTTTCGAAGAACTGGGCTATGACGTTACCCCGGTGACAGACAGTCTGCGTGCCCTCGAGATCTTTCGTTCCAGGCCCGGCGAGTTCGACCTGATCATTACGGATTACACGATGCCGAACCTGACTGGAATAGATCTTTCCAAAGAAATCCGCCGGATTGAGCCTGATATACCAATTATCCTCTGTACGGGGTTCAGTGAGAAGGTTACAGAGAAAGGCGCCATGGAGCTTGGTGTGGAATTGGCAATGAAGCCGTTCAGCATGAAACAAATAGCCGAGTTGGTTCGAAAGGTCCTCCCGGCGCGAGATGCTTGATTCGGCGGGCACATATCATAATTAATTTGTAGTCCACTCCTGAGTGGCGAACCGAACAATCTATCTTCTTCATGGTCCGAGAATTATCAAAATTCAGGCGGGCTCTTCTCCTCGTTAAACAATCCGCAGTTCAAGATGTCGAAATCATACTGCCTGTGCCGGGCATGGCGAAGAGCTTGTGAGGTCCAAGTCCTCACACCATGTTTACGCAGTGCCATAGGCCGGAAGAAGGGCAAGGGCGTTAGGGTGAGGCGGGTCCGAAGGAAGTCTTTTCGATGCAACAGGACAGCAGTGATTTTCAATACAAAAAAATGCTTAATAATATGCTGTAGCTACTGGGGCTATTGAACCACCCATACCGTACAGTTTTTGGCAGTTCTGACGATTTTTCCTGAAATGCTTCCGAATAAAAATTCTTCTTTATGAGTGAGTCCTCTCCTTCCGACGACTAAGGTACTATATTCCGTATTATCTCTTTCTGCAAGAATACATTCTGCCATCGAAGGGCAATATCGGATAGTTGAACGGGTTGATACATCTTCAGGGTTAAATCCTGCATCAATTAAAATATTGCGATACTTCTCAAGTATCCGATCAACCTGTTGGCGATATTCATTATACCATTGATCTTTATCAGAGTCCTTTGGGAAATAGTCTTCTTCGGGCTCGCGAATAACATGCAAAACTGTAACCTTAAACCCTTTAATTCCTCCTAATAGTTTCCCAACATAAATTACTGCGCGCTGTGCATTTTGAGATTCATCCACAGCGATTAAAATATTTCGATTTATTTCGAAGCTCATTTTTTCCAGTTCCTTTTATAGAATACAATTTAAAAGGATATACTTGCTTGTTCTATATTACGTATTAATATAACATGAATTACTTCATAAGAACAATCAAGTGCTTATTCTTATGCTGGTTTTGGAAATGTTGATTGAACCTCTCGGAGATCATCAATTAATTGAGTCGTATAATCATAAAATACGTTAGCTCCTGTTGAAAAGTGCATCAGGATTCGATTTAAACTGTCTGGAATATAAGGATATATCTTTTTAAGGTTGGCAACTCGGTTGTGAAATACAATGCTAAAATCATCTTCTATTAACTGATAAAGCGAAGGGTGATTCGACATTTTCAAGTCCTGATATACAGTATCGCCCATGCCTACTAAATACATCAAAATATTTCCAAGACCAAACAGATCATAGCCATATATATTTTCACTATGACGAAAATTATAATCATAATCAATCCATCGGTATTGTCCGCTTTCTCGGTCAATCAGGATATGATCTCTTCGGATGTCTCCATGTTTTTCACCATGATCATGAAGAAAATGAATACCTTCGACGCAAAGAATATAATTATCTAATACCTTTGGAAAATATTGATAGAAATACGTCTGATGATCCATGGTCATGGCGACTTCTCTGATGTGTTCTGCTAATGATATCCCATAGATAAAGTCAAGAATGCGAACAATGTTTTCATGATCGTCTTGTACTGAATAACCTTGCATGAAATTGGGAAGATTTTTTACTAGATTGAGAATACGAGCTTCTTTTCGAGGGCTTCGAAAGCATTCAAATTCTATATCGCCAATACGTGCATTAAACTTCTCGAAAAACACAAATTTAATGATTTTTGTCATTCCTGAACGTAAATCAATTGAACGCTTAACCCAAAACTTTTCTTCATCATCAAGTCCAAAACGCCCTTCTTTCGCATTATGGCGAATCAGAAAAGGACTTCCATCAAGGATAACAATATCGCCGTATTCGATACGGAAAAAATCGGTTGTATCTTTGTACACTTTAAAGCGCTGCCCGGGCTTTTGAGACGACCATTTAGAAGTGAGTTCTCGTAGTGATTCTTGAGAAAAATCTGAGGATGTCATGATAAAATCCAATTATTTCATAAAAGATTCATCTAAGTAAGCTGAGTGAACATAATCGCCGTGGCCTGCTGCCTTCGGTTGATGCCGCGGTACTGACGCAGGCTCTTGAATCCCCCTTTTGTATTGGTGGGTTATCCGCAAAACCACTATACTACAAAATGAGACTTCAGGCCTATTTTCATTTTCTTAATCGGACAGCAGTGGTGCAGATTATGCGCGCTGTTAACCCGTGCTCTGAATACTTTGAGCCTTATCACTTGACGACTGTGAAAGCTCCCGGAAGGACGCTCCGTCCCTGTGCATTGATTACGGTGACCGGGCATGTGCCCGGGGTGAGCGGTTGCCGGAACGGTGCAGGAGATCGCAGTCCAAGCCTAAATAGCGTAAATATCGGGTAATGCCAACTTGTACTCGATCAGGTAGGTGAATATTCGGCGCGAAGCTCTTGCGCTGGCGCCGGTGGAAGCATTCGAACGACACAATTGCCTTCTGGTACAATTGCTTGTTGCAAAAACTATAATGATTATCGTTTTCCTATGAGTTTTTGTAGAATCAGCTAACAGATGGAGGGCATCGTGACTATTGTGGGGAATACCTATCAGTGATGAGAGCAGTATGCGTTCACCAATTCGGCGGGCTTGACGCTATCGTTTATGAGGAGGTGCCCCTGCCAGTCCCTGCTGAGCGGCAGGTGTTGGTACGAGTCAAGGCGGCGGGAGTCGGTCTCTGGGATGCCTGGGTGAGGGAAGGCAAGAGTGCGATTCCTCAACCGCTGCCGTTGATTCTGGGATCGGACCTGTCGGGGATTATCGAAGAGGTTGGTCCGAGCGTCCCTGGCTTCCAGCCGGGCGATGACATATTTGGCGTAACGAATTCCCGGTTTACCGGGGCTTATGCCGAGTACGCTCTGGCGGACTCGGCCATGATCGCGCGCAAGCCGGGGAGGCTGAGTTACGTCGAGGCCGCCTCTGTCCCGGTCGTGGCTTGCACGGCGTGGCAGATGGTGTTCGATCACGGACAAGTGGACGGCTCGAAGCGGGTGCTCGTGCACGGCGCCGCCGGCAATGTCGGCGCCTACGCCGTTCAGTTTGCGAAGCGAGCCGGAGCTGAAACTATCGCCACCGCGTTCACACGTGATTTGGATTACGTCCATGGCCTCGGCGCCGACCAGGTCATCGACGCGCGGACGGCACATTTCGAGGAGAGGGTGAAAGATGTCGACGTCGTCATCGACACGATCGGCGGCGAGACACTCGACCGATCTTTCGAGGTTCTCAAGCCTGGAGGCGTTATCGTCTCTTCGGTCTCCATGCCTGATCAGGACAAAGCCGCACGTCACGGTGTTCGAGGCATGTTTTTTCTTGTAAACGTGACATACGAAAGTCTGACTCAGATTGCCGAACTGATCGACTCCGGCCAGATCGCTGCTCATGTCGGTGAAGTAATTCCCCTTGCCAAAGCGCGCCTGGCACACGAGATGCTTGCCGGGAAGCCCCACAAACGGGGCAAGATTGTTTTGGCGGTGATACATGAACACAGCGAGCAATGATCTAGTTTCCGGACCCTTATCTGTAGGCGTCAAAACCTGCAAATTCATCGATAACTCTCCTGGAAAGCCCTTGGAAGCAAAGTGATCCCCCTCTCAGGTAGCCAACTGCGATCAGCATCACTATGTTAAAAAAACGAATTAAGCGTTTAACGGGACGCTACAAAAGGGGCTGTTGGTGGGAAAAGAGCTGCAAAAGGGGGTTAGGATTTCGTCATTCCGGCGAAAGCCGGAATCCAGGGCTTTTTCGAACTTTTTGGTTTTTGAAACAAAAGGTCGAATGATCTAAACCCTGAATCATTTTCCTGAGTTCTACAAATAGGAAATCAGCCTATGTTAAACATTATGAAACAATTTGTTAATATTCCAGTTTTTCCAAACGATGAAGCGAAAACACGTCTGACAAGAATATTGTATACGCTAGTTATAACGCTCATAGGTGCTATTATTTTGACGCTAATAATAGCTGTTCCATTTATTTTTGTAAAAAAATTGATAATAACAATCATTCTTTTAATTGCGCTCGCATTCTTATTCATAATAATTATCTGCTCTAGGTATGGTAATATTAGGATGGCTAGTCTACTGTATATCTCTATGCTATGGGTTTGGGCTGCCATATCATTTTACCTAGTCGCTGGTACAAGCAGTCATACCCTGGGCCTGTATATAGCTATAACAGTAACGGCAGGTATCCTGTTAAGCGTGCGGTGGGCCGTTGCCTTTGCAATTTTAAACTCTATGGTTGTATTGGGATTTGCCTTGCTGGAAATCAACGGCACCTCCTTTCCGCATCTATTTCCTGTTCCACCTCTAGCACGCTGGTTTCACTTTTCAATATACCTTTTTCTTACAATAACACCGTTATATCTTATCCTCATCGACCTGTCTGATGCCTTAGCCAGCGCTCAGCTTGAGATTGCGCACCGTAAGGAAGCTGAACTATTGTTAAAGGAGAGTGAACTGCTGAACCGCAGCTTGGTCGAACACCTTCCGCAGCGAATTTTCGTAAAAGACCGCCAGTCGGTCTATGTGTCGTGTAATGCACTCTATGCGCAGGACCTCGGAATTGATCCAAACCAAATCGCCGGCAAAGATGATTTTGCCTTTTATCCGCCGAAGCTGGCTGAAATGTACCGGGCTGACGATCAAACCGTTATGGAAACCAAACAGTTAAAGGACACCGATGAGCGGTATGTGGTTGCTGGAATGGAGCGATGGGTACGCACGATCAAAATGCCTTGTTTCGATGCGGAAGGAAACGTAACCGGAGTACTCGGGGTTGTTGAGGACATCAGTGACCGCAAGCGTGCAGTGGAGGCGCTGGAGGAAAGCGAGGAACGTTTTCAAGCTTTAGCGCAGGCCTCATTTGAGGGAATCGCCTTTACTGACGGCGGCGTTGTCATCGACGCCAATTCCCAACTGGCGCAAATGCTCCGATACGATCTGTCCGAAATCATCGGCAAGCCTGTAGCCGACATGATCGCGCCGGAAGACTGGGAATCAGTCAGGAAGAATATGGAGGCCGGATACGAAGGCCTTTATGAGAACCGGCTGCTCCGAAAGGATCGTTCCACAATTATTGTCGAAACGCAAGCCAAACACTTTGCATATCGGGGTCGCATCGTCCGGGTTACCGCTGTGCGCGATATCACCGAGAAGAAGCGGGCGGAGACTGCGCTTCAGAAAAGCGAGGAAAAATACCGAGAACTTGTAGAACATGCCAACAGCATCATTCTGCATTGGACTCCGGACGGCCAAATAATGTTCCTCAATGAGTTCGGTCGCCGGTTCTTTGGTTACTCGGAAGCAGAGATCTTAGGCCGGCATGTCGTGGGCACGATCGTCCCCGAAAACGAGAGTACCGGTCGGGACCTGCGCCACTTAATGGACCAAATCTGCGCGGCTCCCCTGGCGTTCGAGTACAATGTCAACGAGAACATGCGCCGCAACGGCGAGAGGGTGTGGATTGCCTGGACCAACAAAGTTGATCTTGACCACCAAAACCGCGTTACGGGAATTCTGAGCATTGGTGTGAATATTACACAGCAAAAGCGAGCGGAAGAAGCACTACGCGAGAGCGAGGAGTTGTATCGCACGCTTGTCAGCTTATCCCCTGACGCTATCTCGGTAGCAGACATGGATGGCCTGCTCACCTTCGCTTCACCTAAGGCCTTGGAAATGTTTGGAGATTCTCCCGATGACAAGATCCTTGGTCGCAGTCTGTTATCCTGGGTTGCCCCGGAAGATCAGGAAAAGGCATCTGCGAATATACGGCAACTTCTGATGGAAGGAACACTCACAGCAACAGAATACACACTGGTCAGGAAGGATGGGACCCGTTTTATCGGAGAGGTCAACGGTGCGGTCATTCATTCTCCTGACGGCAGCCCAATGAGAATGATCATCATTACCCGTGACGTCACAGAGCGGAAGCGTGCCGAGGAGGCGCTGCAGAATTCCCATTCACTGTTGGCCGCAACGCTTGAGTCTACGGCGGATGGCATTCTGGTCGTGAGTACCACCGGCAAAGTGACCAGCTTTAACCGAAGTTTTCTGGAACTGTGGCGGATTCCCGAGACCCTGATGGAGACGCGGGATAACGAGCCGTTGCTCCAGTTTGTCCTTGATCAGCTCCTGTATCCGGATGAGTTTCTTGACAGGGTGCGGGCGCTTTACCAGACGCCTGATGTGAGTTCATTAGACGAACTGGTCTTCAAAGACGGTCGTATATTCGAACGCTATTCCCAGCCTCAACGCATTCACGATACCATCGTGGGGCGGGTGTGGAGTTTTCGTGACATCACCGAGCGCAAGCGGGCTGATGATGCGTTGCGGAGATCGCAGCGGCGACTTGCTGACATCATTGAATTCCTCCCGGATGCCACATTCGTAATAGATAACGAAGGAACCGTTATCGCCTGGAATCGCGCCATGGAAGAGATGACCGGATTTTCGAAGAGTGAAATGATTGGGAAGGGCGATTTTGAGTATTCCTTGCCCTTTTACGGGAGCAGGAGACCGCTGCTGATTGATCTCTTGTTTGCTAATGAAGCAAAGAAAACCAGGTACTATGACTTCGTTTCAACGGTTGGTGGCGCTATAGTTGGCGAAGCATATACGCCGCAGGCATATGGAGGAAAGGGAGCATATCTGTGGGGTGTTGCGACGGCCCTGTTTGATGAGAATGGAAATATCGCCGGCGCGATTGAATCCATACGGGATGTCACCGAGCGCAAGCTTGCTGAAGATGGGTTGCGCGAGAGTGAGGAACGTTTCTCAAGATTTTTTCGCGCCAGCCCCGTAGGCACCAGTATCACCAGCTTGCGCAACGGCCAATTTGTCGACATCAATAATGCGTTCCTGGGATTACTTGGGTACACGCGCGAGGAGGTCATCGGCCAGAACCCGTTGAAGCTGGAAATGTGGGCTAATCCCGAAGACCGGACGAAGATGCTCCAGACACTGGAAGAGCAAGGCAGGATTAAGGACTTTGAAACCCGGTTCCGCAGGCAATCCGGTGAGATCAGGGATGTGCTCATTTCGGCGGAGGTGATCGAGGTAGCCGGGCAGCAGTATATCCTGGGCCTTACCAATGACATTACAGAGAGCAAGCGAGCAGAGGAGGAAAGAAAGAAACTGGAGGAACAACTGTTCCAGGCTCAGAAGATGGAGTGGATAGGGCGGCTGGCCGGCGGCGTGGCGCACGATTTCAACAACATGCTGGGCGTAATCATCGGCCGGGCGGAAATGGCCCTGGAACCGGACGTTCCAATTGACAAACTCCAGCACAACGTCAAGGAGATCCTCAAAGCTGGCCTGCGTTCAGCGGACCTTACACGGCAACTTCTGGCCTTTGCCCGCAAACAGACCGCCGTCCCGCAGATACTGGATTTGAACGACACGATCTCGGGCATGCTAAAGATGCTCCGGCGGCTCATCGGCGAAGATATCGACCTGTCGTGGCAACCGGGACTCGATCTCTGGAAAGTCAAAATTGATCCCTCCCAGGTGGACCAGATTTTGGCCAATCTTGTGGTCAATGCCCGTGATGCCATTTCCGGGGTAGGTGCTGTCAACATTAGGACCGAGAACTTTGTGATAGATGATTCCTATTGGGCTGCCCCCGACTTCTTTCCCGGAAAATACGTTTTGCTGACCGTGAGCGATACCGGAGCGGGTATGAGCAAGGAAGTCCGCGAGAATATTTTCGAGCCTTTTTTTACCACCAAAGAAGTTGGCAAGGGAACCGGGCTGGGATTGTCAACCGTTTACGGCATCGTTAAACAAAACGACGGTTTTATTCATGTTGCCAGCGAACTGGGGAAAGGGACCACGTTTAAAATCTACCTGCCTTGGTTCCGGGCCGAAACTGCAGAGGTTGACTCTGAGGAGGAGGTGGGTAAACGCCCGACAGGCACCGAAACTATCCTGCTTGTCGAGGACGATGAAGCGATCCTGACCCTCAGCAAGATGATTCTCGAAATGCTGGGCTACACGGTGCTTGCTGCGCAAACCCCGGTACAGGCCTTACGTCTTGTCGATGAGCATCCAGGTGAACTCCACCTGCTGATCACCGACGTGGTGATGCCTGAGATGAATGGCCGAACGCTGGCAGAAAAGCTTGGCGCCACCCGGCCGAACCTCAAATGTCTATTTATGTCGGGCTATACTGCCGATGTGATTGCCCATCAGGGCATTCTGGACGAAGGATTAAACTTCATTCAGAAACCTTTCGGCAGCGATGACTTTGCGTCAAAAGTCAGACAAGTGTTGGACCACTTGGAATAGATGCATAAAATGTCGTGTCAGCGGCTCTCCTCTTTGTTGAAGAATTCGCAGCTCCAGATGTGGAAATCATACTGCCTGCAACACACCACAATCCCAATTTCATCGTTTTAGCCGAAAACCTGACTTTTATTTATTCGAGTCTCGCTGCTTCTGCGGCAACAAGGCCTGCAAGGAAGGTTACAAAGGCCGTGAGGACTGTCATGGCCGACATCCCGGAATGCCCGCCTTTCAACCGCTATCCCGGGAGATACAATGGTCGATCACCTTTTTGTTACGTAAGTCACAAGATGTGTAATTCATAAGCCACGTTTGTAATCGAGTTGGCATTTGCTCCTTTCAAGATGGCGCTCTTAGAAGGCTTATCGCCTTGGTCCGGCGCAGCCCTCGAGCAATATAGATCTCGGGTTCGGCTCGTGAACGGGGTTCCTCGTTTGGATTGGCACCACACTTGCTCTGAACCGGCGCAGCCAATTGGGAAGATCTCCACAATTGTGCCCCGATGTTCGGTGAAACTTCAAACCTGCAGTGAAGATTGTCTTGGAAGATGCCATCTTAGGAGGCTTTACAAATGCGCACTGTGAGGGGTCTTGGCTTTCTTCTGCTCGCTCTGATGTTTGCACCCGTGAACATTCTATACGCTCAGAGCATAACGATCACGCCGGCCAATGCGTCGGCGGGTGTTGGACAGATCGTCCAATTTGCCGCCGAGGTGTCCGATTTATCAAGGACCGGCCTCACCTGGTCGGTAGCGGGCGTTAAAGGGGGGAACCACAAGGTAGGAACGATTACATCAGCGGGACGCTATAAGGCGCCTGCAAAACTTCCAAGGCAAAATCCCGTAAAGATTAAAGCGGCGAGCAAGGTCCATCCCCACATATCGGCAACCACGTACGTCTACATACTCGCATCCGGGCCAAGGATTACTGCTGTTTCGCCAAATCCTCTTCAGGTTGGAACGTTCACAACCATCATCAACGGTTCGGGCTTTCAGGCCGGCGCCGTGGTGTTGGACACTGCTGACGGCCTTACCGTCCACTTGGTGACCCTATCCGTGACTCCCACAACCGTCACGGCAACCGGTTATCAGGGACCCGCGGCCTCCGCCTCGTTTTCCGTGGAAAACCCCGGCTCGCTCGTAAGCAATTCAATCACGGTTCCTGTGGCCTCCACAGTCACGGCCTATACATTGAACGTCGTGAACGGAACCGGCAGCGGCGCATATGCCGCGGGCAGCGTGGTGACGATCAACGCCAACGCCGCGCCTTCCGGGCAGTCGTTTCTAAACTGGACCGGAGCGGCCGTGAGCAGCCCCAACCAGGCTTCAACCACGCTCACTATGCCCGCAGCCACCACGACCGTTACGGCCAATTATTCCGGACCCGCGGCGCAGATTCCTTACCCTGTCAGCACTCATCCGCGGTTATGGGTCACCACGAACGACTTGCCTCGTCTGCAAAGCTGGGCCACGGCAAGCAACCCGATCTACCAGCAGGGAATAGTGCCGCTGCTGAACCAGGCCATATCTATCTATCAGACGCAGTTTTTTCCCAACGGCGTGGCCAATCCCGTCTATCCCGACCCGGGCGATGTCCAGGGCTATAGCGGATATCTCACAGAAGCGTATGGCATCGTGTTAGCCTTCAACTCGCTGATCGACCCCAACCCCACTTCGCGCATCCAATATGCGCAGTATGCCCGGAACATGCTGATGTATGCCATGAACCAGGCAGTACTGGGACACCTCGCCAACGCTCCCTTCCGCGATCCGATGTTTGCGGTGTACAACCGCGCCAACGGCTCGGGCGAGCAGTGGCCGCTCATAGTCGATTGGATTTACAACGCTGTCGACGGTAACGGAAACCCGATTCTCACTGCCAGTGACAAGGCAACCATCCGCAATGTTTTCATGATCTGGGCAAACGACTGTTTGAACGCCTCCACCACCGGCGGCGATCATCCGGCTCCCGTGGGCGTCACAAACGATCCGCAACTCCTGCCCAATAACGCGCCGTACCGTATGGCGGCCAACAACTATTACCTGGGCCATGCCCGCCTGCTGACCATGATGGCGTTGAGTATCGACCCGAATGACGACCCGCCTCTCAACAGCGGTGCTCCCGGGTCCCTGTTGGGAAATACGCTTCGCAGCTACATTCCGGACGCCAATGGCGCCTGGCTGTACCAGGAGTTTGCGATGTTCGGCGACCCGTCCGTTGTGACAGCAGCCTACGGTCTTCCGGGTAGCGGCGCCGGCTTTGGCCTGGCCAGCGGCGGACTGCCGCCCGAGGGCATGCTCTACGGCCATTCCTTCTCGTTTATGCTCGGGCAACTGTTGGCGCTCCAGACCGCCGGTTTCAACAACCAGAGCTACTCCGGCCCGCAGATCCAGTTGATCGGCGCGCCGATCTGGGACCGATACGTCACTGGATACATCTCCTCGCTCACCCCCACGGCACAAACCTTCTCAGCTCAACCCTGGCTGGGTCCGGTGTATCAATTCGGCAGCTATGGCGACCTGCTGCGCCTGTGGGTGACGCCGGACTTCATGCAGCCGTTCTCGCTACTGGCGCTGTTAGATCAGCAAAACGGCAAGACCGGCCATTTGAATGCAGCTCGCTGGTTCGCGGTGAACGCCACCGAGGGCGGCTCCAACGCCCTGATGTCTCGCATAACATCACCCTGGAGCTATAGCTCGACCAGTTCGATCCTCTATTTTATGCTGCTCGATCCGGCCGCGCCCGCGGGCACTGATCCGCGGCCGGCGTTTCCTACCACGTTCTATGACCCGCCGGCCGGCCGGATCGTGGCGCACAGCGATTGGAGCTCAACCAACACAATGTTCGACTACCGTGCAAGTTGGATCTCCATCAACCACCAGGATGGCGACGGCGGGCAGTTCGAGTTCTACAGGAATGGTGAATGGCTCACCAAGGAAATGAGCAATTACGACAACAACTGTCTCGGTATGACCACAATGTACCACAACACACTGGCCCTGCAGAACTGGAGTCCGAACGGCACGCCGGATCTCAATTGGTACGAATTCGGAGAGTGGGCCAACGGCAGCCAGTGGATGGAAGGAATGGATGCGGGCGACCCGGCGACCATCACCAGCACCGGCCCTAACTACGTTTACGCGACGAGCGATCTGACCAATCTCTTCAATCGCTATATTGACATCTGGTCACCCAATACCGGTGCAAATGACATAACCCGGGCTACCCGGTCGATCATATGGCTCGACAACGACTACATCGTGGTCTACGACCGCGCCACCTCACTCCATGCGGGGCTTTTCAAGCGCTTCAATCTGTGCCTTGTAAACGACCCGGCCATCACCGGCAACGTTGCCATCGAGACTATGGACAGCGGACAGCAGTTGTTCGTGCAAACGCTCCTGCCGCTCTATCCACAAACGACCGCAGCCTACGACGTAGGTAACCTGAATCCTGTCGCTCAACTGGAGCCGACACAATATATCCTCACGGTGGAGGACCCGAGCATGCTGTCCGATGTCCGTTTCCTGCACGTATTGCAGGGGGCCGATCCCGGTGTCGCCATGACTCCCGCCGTCTACTTACGAAGCACCAGCGGCACGGCCTTTGACGGCGCGGCCTTTGGCGGTTCAGCAGTTTATTTCCCGGTGAGCGCTAATGGGACGTTCACTGGGACTACATTGTCTGCCCCCGCCGGTGTGAACACCCTCTTCGTGGCCGGGCTGGCGGCCCAAACATCATATGTCGTGAGCATCCAGTCCAGCGGTGGTGGCGGCAACGTCGTAAGCATCATTGCCGGAAGCCCCGGCACTATGTCGGATGGGGCCGGGGTTCTGATGCTGACCTTCTAATGTGGCCGGGGATTCGGCTGGTACAGTCCGAAATAAGGGGTCGCAACAGGCGGGCAAGCGCTTGAAATTACAGATATGAAAGGCTATCGCTATGTTGAGAAATGAATAACCGCTTAAGGAGCAACTCTTAACGAATGAGATTTGGTAATAGCCGATCTTTCCCTGTGATCGCATTGAGTGTAAGGGAATATCAGTACGTAGAGGAGTAATAACGGTGGGCACATTCGGGCAACAGCCCCAAAAACTGTGCCCACCCATCCCTGACTACGCCATCCTCGCGATTTGCGGCTTGGATTCGTGATATATCGGTGGCGAAAGTTCCTCAAAAGAAAAGGTGTTGAAAACGTGGTGGCCATCGATGTCCATTACGCGTAAGTCGTCCGTCTGGGACAGGTCTCCGAGGATTATCGAAAAACGCGCCCCGTACACTTTCTTTACCTTATCCGGCGATACCTCGTAAGCAATGTATTTGGTTATGCCCCTGGCCCCGAGCTTCTCCGTGAGGGTGGGATGTTCAAGCGAATCGAAAGATGTGAGAATCAATATCGGGCCACTACCGGTAAAGATCATTGCCGCTTTCATGGCGTCCTCCTTTCAGGTTGGTGGTTGTTATCCCCGATTGCCTCTCCGCCTGCACAATCCTTTGTTCTACGGTGTGCCGAAAATTCTGCACATAAATTACTAATCCGAAAAACCGCTGGAGCTGAGCCCCACGCTCCAGTGGAGCCTGGAGATTGATGCGGTGTTGTAAGAAGATATCTAAATGCAGGTCCAGCCACCTTCATCGTCAGGCCTCCATATACTAGCGGGTATAACGGTATCTGTTCTGCCCAGAGCTGGAGACGACCGGCCATGAAGGACAAGTTTGCGGCCATTAAGGTTTGGAGGAGTTGCATCAAAAATGATTCCCTGGGTGTTGATCTTAAAACGGGCTTGCTTTGCGGCAACGCCTGCTTCGATCGGAACTGAAGGGACGATGCGGGACCCCAGCATGGGGAGATACGATGACTCAACCACGCTCCCATACTCGTCAATTTTTGCCCAAAGCCATTCACTCTCAGTCTTAACTTCCAAAGCCACTTCATCGGCGCCCGTCTGCAAGGACGGAGAGTAAACCGGCGGTCCCAATTCTTCAAAAGAGAAGCTCTTGAAGACGTGATGACCATCGACGTCCATAACGCGCAAGTCATCATTTTGAGACAGATCACCCATAATTACCGAAAAACGTGTGCCGTAACGTTCCTTCACAAGTTCGAGCGACACCTCGTGAGCAATGAATTTCGAGATGCCTCTGGCACCTAGTTTTTGTATAAAGTCAGGTGCCTGAAGCGATTCGAAGGTGGTCAGGACAAGGATAGGTCCACTTCCAGTAAAAATTAGCGCTGCTTTCAACGGAGCACCTCCTTTCAGGCGCCTGGGCGTACTTTCCAGAGGCATGGAGAAATTGATCACCGCGAGGCTGAAGCCCAGGCCAGCACCGTGTACTTCCAGAACGTCCCTCAACGAAGTGGCCTTGTTCGCCTCTTACAATCCAGTGCCTGGTAAACAAAAACTCTAAACCAGACGGCTTGTGCACCAAGATTGGACAATGGCGCACTGGAGATGGGATGCGGTAACCTGATGGGAACGGGAGGAAAGGGGATGTTTGAAAAAGATACGCGCAGGAGGCTGATTTGGTCGGTCTGCCCGTTAGGAGTCTGGCCGGTGCGAAAGCCGTCTGGAAACAAAGCTCTCACTTTCAATAGGCGCACCTCGAGCATTGCAATTAAGCGTAGGCATATTTTGTGATAAATGTCAAGAAAAAACCTGCTGCACAATTGGTTATAGCTAAAGAATAGTAAAATCAAGTACTTACCAACAGGTCAGCCCTCGAGCCTTAGATCATATTGCCACTAGAACATCCCGATAGTGGCGGCAAAAGGCTTTGACTTTCGCTATGCGTGAGCTGGCTGCGGATTGAGAGTTTTGTTAAATACGGCGCCTTGATTATTTTCTCCGATAAAACGCTAAAGCTAATCCCACGCTCCGCCGATTCTTAAATCTATGTTGCATGGTTCTTCTGCGAGTATTGACTCGCGACATGTAGATATCAGTGACGCAAAGGCCGCAGCATTCCGATATTAATCTATATAGGAGGATCGAATGTCCGTTTTCGCGTGGAGTGAAAAATACAGTGTGAACGTCCGGGAAATAGATGACCAGCACAAGAGATTGATTGGACTCGTCAGCCAGCTCCATACTGCAATGAGCCAGGGAAAAGGAAAAGAGGCCCTGGATAAAATCCTGAAAGAACTCATCCAGTACACGCGGACACATTTCGCCGCTGAGGAACGGTTGTTGAAGGACAACGGGTATCCTGAATACGAAGTGCATAAAGCTAAACATTATAGTATGACTCAGAAGGTGGCCGGTATCTATAGAGATTATCAGGATGGTAAGGCCACAATCACTTTTGAAGTCATGAATTTTCTCGAAAACTGGGTGGACAAGCACATTATGGGAACCGATAAGCTATACGGTGCTTTTCTCAATGGCAAGGGGATCTTGTAATTTGAGCTCAATATCCGGTAAACTGCCCGCGAGTTGTGTGGCGCTTTGGTGGAAGCCGAGGTAAGCATCCACCTGCGGCACAATAAATATGAAGGCTCCGAGTTCCGGTCAATCACGGAATGGTTCCAGGCAAAACCATTTAGTCATAATGAGAGGTCGTATGCAACTTAGCAGCATGTCCAAACGTAAGCCTAGGCTTGAGTGGAGAGATAACTACAGTGTTGGTAATGAAGAGCTCGACTCTCAGCACCTAAAACTCCTGGAGTTAATAAATGAAATAAGTGATGCGGCCGATACAGGTCCGTCAAAAGCATCATGTTTTGCTCTTCTCAACGCAATGATAAAATATGCCCAAGAACACTTCACTGCGGAAGAACGTTATCTCGAAAAGAATGCCTATCCGAAATATTTGCACCAAAAAGGGGCACATGAAAATTTCGTTCAAGAAACTTTTACCATGGCTCAGGAACTTGACGAAGATGGTCTGCTGACACTTGGGGGGATCATAATCTATCTCGAAGACTGGTACCGGGATCACATCCTTGGTTTTGACCAGGACTACAAGGCCTTCTTTGAGAAACAATCGGTTAAATCTGATGATCTTTCCGCAGCTTCCCCGACCGAAACGAGTGTGTAGAGAAGACGCTTGGCCGGAACGGGTTTCTGGGTGTGTAATCTATATATATCTCTTCCTTGTTAAAGAATCTGCGGCCCAAGATGTCGAAATCATACTGCCTGCAATACAATACGGTCCCGATCTAATGGTCCTGGACGAAATCCAGCCCCTGTTTTGCGGGCGGCCCCGCCATCGGCGAGATTAAACACTTTGAAGCAAACTGCTTAATGCTGGCCGTATCGTAAACAAAAAAGGCGGGGCCGCTTAAACTGACCCTGCCATGAACATTTTTGAATCTATGCCGTGCGCCGGCCCCCTGTTGCGGGCCGCTACACTTTTCAATGGACAAGCCCGTATGGATCGATGGCTGCTCAATATCCGGAAACTGTACTGCATCCTATCCATTCACCGGGTAGTTGTGTCGCGTTGTTCTGCCCACCGCTCACGCTGGCGTACTCTCCCACTGCCGTGTTAGCCCCTCCACCGCTCACGCTGCCGTAATTTCCGCTTGCAATGTTGCCCGCTCCAGCGCTCACGCTGGCGTAGATTCCGCTTGCAATGTTGCCTCCTCCACCGCTCACGCTGCCATAGAGTCCGCTTGCCGTATTGCTTACTCCACCGCTCACGCTGGCATAGTTTCCGTTTGCCAAGTTGCCGGCTCCACCGCACACGCTGGCTGCGCCACCGCTTGCGATGTTTTGCTCTCCACCGCTAACGCTTGTAAAAGCTGCGGTCACGGCATTATACCAACCCGCTACCAATCCGCCATAACTTGAGTAGGTGTGCTCCGGGCCAACAATGAGGTTATGCGAGCCGCCCCGTTGTGCGGAGGAGTTGAAGACCATTTCGTTATACCCTATCACGAGGTTACCGAGTCCGGTAAGGGACCCATTATCATTCGTTGCCCCGGCACCGCTTTCGATATGTACATTAGCCCCCGAAAAGATCACGTGCGGGCCGGCCAGACCGTTTATCGTAGAATTGTCTACAGACATATATTGAGTTATTTGTTGTAAATTAGCTATTTGAACTGCTTGACTGTTAACTGTTGCCGTCAATGCAGTAACCTGGGCTTGAAGGGCTGTAATGTCTGCAGCCGGCCCTTGAGGTCCGGTAGCCCCGGTGGCTCCTGTATCACCCTGAGGCCCTTGAGGTCCGGTAGCCCCGGTTAAACCTGTCGTTCCTTCTGGCCCTGTGGCTCCGGCCGGTCCGATTCCCCCGGTTAAACCTGTCGGCCCTTCTGGCCCTGTGGCTCCGGCCGGTCCGATTCCCCCTGTTAAACCTGTCGGTCCTTGCGGCCCTGTGGGTCCCGCCGGTCCCGGATCTCCTGAATCCGTCTTGACCAGGCGTACGGCATCGGCAATAACGATCTTTCTTCCTTCACAGTCATTACCCAGCACGACGGAAAAGGGGTTACCTGAGGTCAGTTGCACCGTATCACAATAAATCCATTCACCTGTTAAAACCCTCTGGTTCGTGGTGCATGCCCCTACCTGGGTCGATCCGTCAAAGATACGATAGTGCGCAGCGGTAGTGGCATTTGGGTGCCCTGCCCAGTGTACATAGACCGAATAGGAACCGGTAGAGCTTGCAGTAACTCCATAGACTGTCGAATCGAAGCGTGCTTGTTTGGAGATACCGTCTGTCCCGGTACAGCGGGCATATGAGTAGCTATTATCACAGGCGCGAGGACTGGTGGCTTTTGTCCATTTACCTGTAAGAACAGCATTGGAGTTATCCATCTCAGTGAAGGCATCGTCGCCGGCACGGACGAAAAAAGGAGAGAGGATAAATAGGCATACGAGGATGAGAATAGACGTTTTGACCATGGGGGCCTCCTTGACATAATACACGATCATTTAAATTATTTACGCAAATATGTCCGGCGTTGAGGTTTATCTCCGCCGCTGCGGCCTCCTGCATGAAAGCGGAGACAGATTTTCCTCATTCGCTCATAACGGTCTCGTTCATATGAAATGCGAATTGCAGATCACTGGAAAAATAATTGGCCTTGGATTTTCCATTTCTGTGATTATCGGCAAATTGGATAAAAATAATCAAGGGAAAATGTGGAGTGACGTTTGACGAACAACACGAGATAATTAGGATTATGTCTGCCCGGCCGCCCCAGGGCGGCCAAAAAACAAAACTGGACAACATCCCGTGTATTGTCCCTGTCGTGAGAGGCTGGACAACACACAGCCCCCTTCTGAGGCTAAACCTGACCTGGAAACCAGGCGAAATGCTGCAGAGCCACCCCACCGCAATCGGTAATGGGTTAGAATCCCCGGAACTGGGTGGAAAGTCATCCACAAAAGTTCGATAACATGACCCTAGATAAGAGATGGATCGCTGTGAAGAAAAGAACACGCTTTTTTGTTGCCGGAGGGCATGCGTCTCCATATCTTTTGATTGTGGCGCACTGTGCGCGGTGGGTTTAAATTGCAACTATGTCTTTATCTCAAAAAGGTAAAAGTCATGGATGGATCTCAGCCAGATAAGCCGTCCATAATCTCAGGTCCAAAGGGTGGCGGAATTTCCGGTTGTCCCGATACTCCCAATTGCATATCGAGCAAGAGCCCTGATGGAGCTCACAGGATTGCTCCATTACAGGTCGGCTCAGCACATGAAGGGGCGTTTGACTGCCTCCGAGCAATTGTTTCCGGAATGGACAGAGTGACGATCCTCGATGCCGATCAGGAAAATATCAGTGCTGAATTCAGAAGCCTTCTCGGATTTGTGGATAATGTGGAATTCCAGCTAGATAGGGAGAACGGGGCGATCCAGATGCGTTCCGCCGCGCGAGTTGGCTATTGGGATTTCGGAGTGAACCGCCGAAGGCTTGAGGGGATAAGAAAGAGGTTCGAACGAGAATGCGAGGTGGAAGGCGGCTTCAAAGAAGCTCATGCATGACTCCTGGGCGCTGACCACACGCAATTTGGCAGAATCCATGGTTCCATTGAACGAGAGCACACTCCTTAATCCTTCTGTAGTGGCCTACTTCGGCTTCCGGTGATTGTGTGCGAGTTGTGTTCGCAAAACTCCCCGAATAAAATAACTCCAGGCCCTGCCAGGTGTAGGGAACTGCGCCGGAGCCGGGGTCCCCACCCACGTAATGGGGAAACGTGGCAACCATTGCAGTCTGCCTGCAAAATCGACCGATCCGTAAAGGCGGTGTCGCATATACAGTTCGCTATTCACACCGCTTTTCGAGGATTACAAAGGTCAAGGCGTACAACGGGACTACTCCGCGTCCTATTCGCCTGAGACACTCCAACACTGACAGGCAGGAAACGAGCTGCTAATTTAGGGGCTAGATTTGTGTCCTGAAATAGCTAAAACCGGCCTTATTGGCGTTCCACTTGCGCGTTCGGGATGGATCTGAAATAATTGCATGGGCCTTCCGGGTGCTCCAAGAAGCCTTTCTCGTGAAATCTGGTGCGAAAGGCGCCTCAGCATCCGTTGGTTAAGTTAACGCATTTTATTCTGGATTATATGTGTGAATGACAGTAAACCCATCAAGGTTCATTATTTCATTCTATCTCTTTTTTGCTGTTTAATGCTGGAATTTCGGTCAGGTATTTTCTTAACAGGAGGGGAAAGATGCCGCATTTCGATACAGCTTTTTCAGGAATGGCAAGTGGCAGGAAACTTACCAAGACGGAACTGGTGCGGGCCATCCGCTACATGATTGCTGCCGAGTACGAAGCGGTCCAACTGTACATGCAGCTCGCCGAATCTACGGACAATGAACTGGCAAGTGCGGTATTGCGGGATATCTCAGAGGAAGAACAGGTCCATGCCGGGGAATTCCTGCGGCTTCTTAAAGAACTCGAACCCGAAGAAGAAAACTTCTACAAGAAGGGAGCGCTGGAGGTCGAGGAGTTCATTGAAAAGCTCAGGAAGAAATAAGCTGGTATTGTGCTGCAAATCGGTCCAGAGCGTCGATAAAATAGATTTCAGATCAAACGCAATGTGAATTCCTGCACTTAAGAACTCAACGGGGAGGCGAGCTGTGTTGAAAATTCGCATAACCTTCGAGTAGGGGCGTCAGCCAGTATCATTTAAAACCCAACTCCGGAGAGTGCGTAGAAAACAACCCTTAAGACAACAGCTCACCCCCCGTTCCAGCTTCAATGCCAATTAGAGCGGGTTTCCCGCTCTTCATCCTTCCCATGCTTGATCTCCACAGAGTGCCCATGTCCGGCTCCTCAGCATTAATACCCCTGGCTATCGAAAACTTGTTGCCGAGATCGCAATGATTATCGTTTTTTTATAGGCTACTGCGAAAATGGCAAAGCAGACAAACGCATTTGCAATCGTACCCGGCAGTTCGAAGGGTGGAACCCATGGAAACGAATAGTTCAACACAGTTTGCTTCTACTCCACGGCTTCTTCACGATCTCCACAACGGCTTCCTCAGCGAAGGGGGCCCCATCAAGACATGCTTGAGCATTCAAACAGGGGCATCAATGACTAACAAACCAACAAACAGCGATTGTGACAGGAGCGTCCGAAGGAATCGGATCGATCCTGCATAACAGTGAGGAGTATCCATGACAGCTCTTAAACCCGGGGTTCAAGCCCCTGACTTTTCCCTTTCGACCACCCCTGATCAAAAAGTATCTCTCTCCGACTTTCGCGGACAACCCGTTGTCCTGGTCTTCTATCCGGCGGATTGGAGCCCCGTTTGCAGCGACCAGTTGACGCTCTATAACGAGTTGAAGCCGGAATTTTCCGAGTTTGAAGCACAAATCATCGGTATCTCGGTCGACGGTGTCTGGTGCCATCTCGCCTTCAGCAAAGACCGCAAATTGCACATTCCGCTTTTGGCGGATTTTGAGCCCAAAGGCGCAGTGGCCCGTCAATACGGCGTCTACCGGGAGAAAGACGGCGAGTCGGAGCGCGCCTTGTTTGTCATCGATGCCGAGGGCGTCATTCGTTGGAGTTACGTTTCGCCGGTGGGCATCAATCCAGGCGCGGATGGCATTCTGAAAGCTCTCGAATCCATGGCCAAAGGCTAAAATACAGCCAGCATCGGAAACTGGTTCGACGTCCAAGTCAGGAGGTATCATGGGCAATTCCGCCACACTCACCCCACTCGTTTCAGCGCGTGACCACGCTGAAGGATCCGCCGACGCACTTGTGACTTTAGTGGAATACGGCGATTATCAATGCCCTTACTGCGGAGCCGCCTATCCGGTCGTGAAGCGCTTGCAGAAGACGTTGGGAAAGAAACTGCGATTCGTGTTCAGGAACTTCCCTCTGACCCAGGCGCACCCCTATGCTCTGATCGCGGCCGAAGCGGCGGAAGCCGCGGCGCTCCAGGGTAAGTTTTGGGAGATGCACGATCTGCTTTACGAACAGCAAGCATTTCTCGAACCGGACATCATTCCCTCGTGGGCTGAAAAGATCGGGTTGAATCTCGAACAATTAGGGAATGATATCAGGCAAGGCGTTCCTGAAGCGCGTATCAGGGAGGACCGTCAGAGCGGCATCCGCAGCGGCGTTAACGGCACGCCGACCTTTTTTATCAACGGAACACGCTACGACGGCTCGCCGGATTATGATTCGCTGTTGATGGCTATGGAGTCCGAATTGGCGTTACTCTGAGTGCTTTCCTAAACTGACCCCAGGGGACAGTAATCGTGATTCTGACCGACTCCCCTCTGGAGTTGAACGTCTTTTCCATACTGGGGTAATATTAGCGAAAAATGGCTCTGGATGCCGTCTCTCCGACAGGCTCTTAGCAACGACCGGTTGCACACACCTTATCAATTTTCTGCCTTAACACCATCGACAGGTGGTCGAAAGAGCTATTCGCTAATATCGAGTCGAACTCATTGCGATAGTTGGCCACCAGACTCATTCCCTCGACAGCGATATCGTATACCTTCCAGTTCCCATCCTTGAGGTGGAGGTAATAATCAAGAGTGACCTGGCCGCCCTGGTCCCTTACATGCGCCTCGACGGCGACATAACCTTGATCTATTGTCCTTTGGTTGTAAGTTATCTTTTGTGTAGCGTATTTTTCGAGGTCTCCCACGTATGTGTTAAAGAGCAGCTTTGTGAATTCCCTCGTAAAGTCCTGGCGCTGTTCGGGGGACAGACTTCTCCATCGTGGTCCAACGGCTAGTCTGGCTATCGCCTCAAAGTCGAAGTATCCATCGATCGCCGCCTCAATTTGTTCCCTGCGAGCCCGCGTATCTTGAGGGTACTGCGTGAGTATTTTGACGACCTGGTCCGTGCCGGTTTGGACCACTGCCTGCGGATTCTCGGCCGCTATAGCCTGTGAGCCCCACCAACAAAGACAAACTACCAAGACGAGCGCTTTGGAAATGAAACGTTTGCTCGTCAATCCAATTTTTGAATGAGCTACAAACATTGTTGATCCTTTATCCCATCTTCAGAGACAGCCGGCAATTCTTGAAGGTCTCGAATGTCCGTCTGAATCTGCAAATATTTGAAAGCCAAAATGATCGCCCACGAAATAAGATCTGCAACTGACAAAATGTTGAGGGTCGGCGCATTGTTTTAAGAGCATTTGCCTTAACCTCCCTTTTATATTCCCATCCCCCGCTCCCCTTCCCAAAAAGACATTGTCTCCAGTCGGAGCTTTGCCGGAGATGTGAATTGGAAGGTTCAATCCTACTCGACCGCTTAATGAAATCTAATCAGCTATCTATCTAATGTCATTACTTATTCTCATCGGTGTCAACCGAAAAAATCCTTTTGCGATTCGGCATTCCGTTTTTTCTCCATTGTCCTGTAATCTGTCAGGACATCTCCATCTTGACGCTGCAAACATTGGACAATTAGAATTCCTTTCCTTCATGTGAGAAACGACCTTGAGCACGGCACTGGTTGGGGGGGGGCGCAGAACTGGAAATATTAGACAAAATGATGTGAGAGTGTAAAATAAAGGGCATGAAGACAGAACCCTCAACCCAATCCGACGATTTCGTGAGCCTCTACCGGAGTGCCTTCAAGGAGTTCGGCAGCCCGGGCGTTATGGAACGTACGCGAGCTTGAAGACCCGAGTCCGAAAGACGCTTTGGTGATCGCTCGCTAGCGCGTTGAGGGCAATCTGGAGGCGCGGCGTTTGGCGGAACGGATTGAAAGGGTCTGTCATGCCGCTCACTAGGTGCTGCTCGTTGCTCGCTGCTCACCATGGACTCAAAACTAACCGCGTGGAGGTTTTAGATGACTGATCTCACGCCAACCGTCTTCTTCGGACACGGCAATCCAATGAATGCCTTATCGAAGAACTCCTACACTGAGGGTTGGGCGCGCATCGGCAAATCCATTCCCCGCCCCCGGGCCGTGGTTGCCGTGTCTGCCCACTGGTACATTCCGGCTTGTGCTGTGACGGTCAACTCCGCCCCGCGCACCATTCACGATTTTGGCGGCTTCCCTAAAGAGTTGTATGAGGTGAACTATCCCGCACTCGGCAGTCCCGAACTTGCCCGGCGCGTCAAAGGTCTTCTTGCTCCGGTTTCGGTAAGACTTGACGAAACCTGGGGGCTTGATCACGGCACATGGTCGGTGCTGACCCAGGTCTTTCCTAACGCCGATATTCCCGTAGTGCAACTTGGCATCGATAAAATGCAGCCCCCGATGTTCCATTATGAAATGGGAAAACGGCTCGCGGCACTGCGGGAAGAGGGCGTACTCGTCATCGGCAGCGGCAATCTCGTTCACAATCTGCACTCATACGCCTGGGGTGTCGAAGGGGTTCCGGCTTTTGACTGGGCCGTGCGATTCGAACAACAGGTGCTGGATTTGTTGCTCAAGGGCGATGATGCTCAGGTTGTTGCATACGATCGGCTTGGCCCTGACGCGATGCTGTCGGTCCCGACGCCGGAGCATTACTTGCCGCTGCTTTATGTACTTGGCCTTCGGAAAAAAAATGAACGGATAAGTTTTCCGGTACAAGGAGTAGATGGCGGCTCGGTCTCTATGCTTACCGTCCAGATAGGTTGAAGTCTTTCTTTATAGACAAAAATGGGCAGGCGCGGCAAAGTATTCGCCGATACGGCCAAGAGGTGCGAACGCCAAGAGGGCCGGTGTTTGCAAAGTGCCTTAAGGCCCTCATGGCTGGTAATGTGCTGAGTATTTGTTTGAGTTCAAAACTTTGAGTCTGGTGTTAAATGTTTTGATTGTACCAGTCTGGCGTCAGGGGAAGTGACATGGACCACACCGTGACCGTTATCACAGCATGGCAAGCATAAAGAGCCGCAAGCGATTTATCTTGACGTTGTCGGCGGTTTGGGTGGCTCATTTTTCAGAAGACTCCGGATATATCTTGTCAAGCAGGTCCGGATACAGTTTCTTCGCACAATCAGGGCAGACGCTGTGGCTGAACTGCGCCTCAGAATGATCGCGGATATATGCCTCTATTTGTTCCCAATAGCCTTCGTCATTCCGGATCTTCTTGCAATTGGCGCAGATAGGCAGGAATCCGCTCAGTAATTTTACTTTGGTCAGCGCGTCTTGAAGCTCCGAGATAAGTTTCTCCCGTTCTTTCTCCGCTTGTTTCCTTCCGGTAATGTCTCGAATTACGCTGACCAAGCCGCGAGTGCCGTAGATGGTTGCGCCTCGCGAGTTGACCTCCACGGGGAGAGTGCTGCCGTCTTTGCGCCGGTGAATGGCTTCAAAAAGGATACCTCGAGTGTCGGCGCGGACCATCTGCTCGGCGGTCAGCATTCGCACATCGGGAGTGCGCAGGTCGTAGATCGTCATCGACAACAATTCGTCGCGGTTGTAACCGTAGACCTTAGTGGCGGCGACGTTGGCATCAAGGATACGTCCATCGTCAGGTCTTACGAAAAGGACAACATCTCTGCTGTGGCCCGCCAACCCTTGCAGGGCCTCTATATTTGTCGATGCCTCAAGCAGCGATTTTATAAGTTTTTCGCGATCAATCTGTATTTTTTGAAGTTTATCGCGTTCCTCCATCAATTCTTTTGTTCGTTCTTCAACTAATCGTTCAAGATATTCCTCGTGTTGGGTAAGCTTTAATTTGGTTTTTGAACTGGTAGAGTTAGCATCTAAAGGCTGTTTACTACCATCCATAACAATGCACCTTTTATCGCATAAGTTCACATATTCATTAAAAATCCCAATGTTCATGGTGTCGGCCGCCCGTAAAACGGGGGCGGTTTTCAGAACTTAATACGATACAGCAAATAATCCGGTTAATCGCTCCTAAAATGGCTGCGGCTCCCAGCCGCTCCCTACTTCTTATACACCGGCTCTGCGCAGGACGGGCCGAAATAGACCCTCATCTCCTCGAAAAACGAGCGGGTCGGGTTGACAGGGAGCCTGCTCAAATCGAGCACTGCTTCCCCCTTGTCCTGAACGGCCAGGTGAAGGACCGCCGGGCATTCTCCGGGGTGTGAAATCAGCAGGTGCCTCAGGCGGCCGAAAGCGTCCCTGTCCATTTTTGCCGCGTCGAGCCTTATGTGCACCGAGTCCACCGCCTGCAGTGCGGCTTCCTGCATACTTAGGATGCGGTTGGCGAGCAGCTTTGTCGATTTTTCGTCATGCTGCACCCTGGCCCAGAGCGTAAGGGGTTCATCGCCTTCGATCAGCCCTCGGGCCTGGGTGAAAGGCTCGGCGAAGGCGACCACCTCGATCGTGCCGGTCCTGTCTTCGAGGTTAAGAAAAGCCATTCGGTCGCCGCGCTTTGTCGTGATTTCCTTTATAACTGAGAACAGGCCGCACAGCACCACGTCGGCGCCCTCCCGCTTCTCTTTTACCGACTGAGTATCGTCGCTGCAGACCGAGCGGATATGTTCCGAGTAAAAATCGAGAGGATGGCCCGAGATATAAAAACCCAGGGACTCTTTTTCGAACTGAAGCCGCAACCGGCTTTCCCAGTCCGCAATGTCGGGAAGAGGGGGGACCTTGATCTTTTTTTGTGAACGCAACATTTCAAACAGGTTCATCTGCCCGGCCTGACGATCTCTTTGGACGGCTGCGGCCCGGTCCAGCACCTCGTCGAGGCCCGCCATGAGCTGAGCGCGGTTCGAGTGCACGGAGTCGAACGCCCCGCAGCGAATAAGCTGCTCAACCACGCGCCGGTTAACTTTCTGCGAATCCATCCGCTCGCAGAAGTCATGAATCGATCTAAACGGCCCATTCTCCCTGCGGTCCTGCAAAATTACCTCTACGGCCCCCTCGCCGACGTTTTTCACCGCCCCGAGCCCGAAGCGTATCTCGCGCCCCACGACCTGGAAGGCCCTGCCGCTCTCATTTACGTCCGGGGGAAGAATTCGGATTTCCATCTGGGCGCACTGGTTTATCAGCCGTACGATCTGATCGGAGCTGCTGAGAAAGCTGTTCATGAGGGCCGCCATGAATTCGACCGGATAATGAGACTTCAGCCATGCGGTCTGGTAGGCGATCAGGGCGTAAGCGGCGCTGTGAGACTTATTGAACCCGTACTCGGCGAATTTTGCCATGAGATCGAAGATGTGATTTGCTTTTGCCGATTCGATCCCGTTTTCCTTGGCGCCCTTTAAGAACCTGTCCCTCTGAGCGTTCATAAGCGAGCCGATCTTTTTGCCCATTGCCCTTCGCAGAATATCGGCCTCGCCAAGTGAATAGTTTGCCAGGGTGCTGGCAACCTTCATCACCTGTTCCTGGTAGAGGATAACCCCGTAGGTTGGCTCCAGGATAGGCTTTAAAACCTCCAGATCGTAGACGACCTTCTTTCCGTGCTTGCCCTGGATGTAGTTCTCCACCATGCCGCTCTCCAGCGGACCCGGACGGTAGAGCGCCACCAGGGCCACTATATCGGCGAAATTTTCCGGACGCAGTCTGACCAGGATGTCCCGCATTCCCGAACTCTCGAGCTGAAAGACTCCGGTAGTATCGGCGCGGCTGAGCAGGGCGTAGGTGTCCGGGTCATCCATGGGGATGTCTTCGATGTTGACTTGCGTTCCATGATTTTGCGCTATGAGCTCGACCGCGTCGCTTATCACCGTGAGGTTTCTCAGTCCCAGGAAGTCGAACTTTATAAGGCCCGCCTTTTCGACGTATTTCATCGAATACTGGGTAACTATTTCACCTTCCTGACCAACGTAAAGCGGCATGTATTCGACAATGGGCTTGTCTGATACCACCACCCCGGCGGCGTGCGTGGAGGCGTGGCGCGTCAGGCCTTCAAGGGCGAGGGCGACTTCGAACAGCTCCTTTATCTGCGGGTTTTCCTTCTGCATCTCCAACAAGCGGGGTTCGATCCGCAGGGCTTTGTTCAGGTCGATTCCCAGAGTGGCTGGAATCAGCTTGGCAATGCGGTCCACGTCGTTGTAAGCAATGGCCATCGCCCGGCCGACATCGCGGATAACCGCGCGCGCCGCCATCGTCCCGAAGGTGGCGATCTGTGAGACCCTGTCCTTCCCGTACTTATTTGCAACATACTCCAGGACCTTGTCGCGGCCGTTGACGCAAAAATCCACATCGATGTCCGGCATGCTGATGCGCTCGAGGTTCAGGAAACGCTCGAAGATGAGCCCGTGCTCGATCGGGTCAAGTTCGGTTATGCGCATAACATAGGCTATAAGGCTTCCGGCAGCCGACCCACGGCCCGGTCCGACCGGAATTCCGTTTTTTTTCGCGTAATTTATGAAATCCGCCACTATGAGAAAATAGGCGGCAAATCCCATCTGCTTTATGACCTCGAGTTCGTAGTCAAGCCTGGCGACGTACTCCCGGAGCTGCTCTTCGCCAAAGCCGGGGCGCTTTCGCCGTATAGCCGCCATGCGCTCATCGAAGCCCTGCCTCACCTCGCGCTCGAATCGTCCGTCAAGGCTCTCGCCTTCCTCAACAGGAAATACGGGAAAGTGATAGCTGCCCATCTCCAGCTTCAGATTGCACTTCTCGGCGATTTCGAGGGTATTTTGGAGCGCCTCGGGAACATGGGCGAACTCTTTTGCCATCTCTTCCGGTGGCTTGAAGTAGAGCTGATCGGTATGGAACTTGAATCTTTTTTCGTCCAGAATGGTTTTACCTGTCTGGATGCACAGAAGGACCTCGTGGGCCTTGGCGTCGCTTTTGCGCAGATAATGGCAGTCGTTTGTGGCCACCAGGGGAAGCGACAGCTCCCCGGAAAGGCGAATGAGGCCTTCATTTGCCACCGCCTGTTCCGGGATTCCGTTTGACTGGATTTCCAGGTAAAAACTGCCCGGCTCAAATATTTGCGCATACTCGAGCGCAGTTCGCTTTGCATTGTCGGGTTGATTTCTTATCAAAAGGGAGGCGATTTCCCCCTTGAGGCAGCCCGAAAGGGCTATCAGCCCCTGGCTGTGCATCTTCAGGATTTCCCTGTCCATGCGGGGCTTATAATAGAACCCTTCAGTGTAGCCCAGTGAGACCAGTTTCATCAGGTTCTGATAACCGGTCAGGTTGCGGGCCAAAAGCGTGAGGTGAAAACTTCGGTCCTCTAAGCCGTTGGCCTCCCCCTCGGCCTTCAATGCGCGGTCATGGCGGCTTTTAGCCGCTACGTAGGCCTCGCATCCTATTATTGGCTTTATCTCGTATTTTTTCGCAAGCTCGTAGAACTCAAGTGCGCCGAACATGTTGCCGTGATCGGTTATGGTTGCCGCAGGCATTCCAAAGGCACGGGCGGTTTCAAAAAGGTCCTTGAGCCGGATCGCGCCGTCAAGCAGGCTGTACTGGGTGTGAACATGCAAGTGAACAAAAGACATCCTAAGGCTCTTCCTTTAGTTGCAGTGGAAAATAATTCCTTTGGTTCTATCGCTACGCGGCGAGCAATGAACAGAAAAAGACTCCACGCACCACGAGGTGAGCGGAGAAGAGTGAACGCTTGGAAAGGGGCAACTGCTCACTGCTCTATTTTTTGCACTCTTAAAAAAGAGGCGGGAAGCGGAAAGCGAGAAGCTTTCGCTCACTGTTCACTGCAATCCTAGCACATTCCAGGGACGCGTTCCCGCAAAATCCTCCTTCGCAACCAAAAGACTAAAAGCCATTTTCCGATCGACAACCAGCACAATCCCTGGATCTTTTTCGAGGGTCTCCGGTTGATCGTTAGAGAGCGCAGAGAACGCAGCGGAAAAGCAAGATAGGGAAAATACCTTCAAAATGCTTTCATAAAGCGATTCGAAAACGAAGGAACTGATGGCCTTTTTGATCGTCAGAGCCGTTTTTCATCTGTGTTACTACCGTGCAGTTTATCGAAATTCCGGCAAACATATCAGGTCAGGCCGCTGTTTTTTTTCAGCGTTCTCTGCGGTGAATCGCTTTTGGTTTTTAAGTTTTTCAAAAACGGGCCGATCCATATAGCAAGGCATTCAAAATAGTGCAGAGCCAAGAGCATGAATCGGTAAAAGGTGGGGGTCCAAAGTCAAAGGGCCTGATTGGGTCCAGGGCCATAACCTATGGCCCTGGACCCGGGTCCTTTGCGCCACTTCCCGATTGCTATGCTGGAAAGGTCGCTGGAAATGAGCCAGGAACAACTTATCGCAAAGCTGATCGATCTGGAAGAAAGGGCAAATGCTCACACTTCCGAGTACCTTAAGCTGCAGAGCGTCCCACGGAAACGGACCAGCGCCTCCATCCACTACCAAAAAGCGCTCAAGCTGCGCGCCAGGGTCCAGGAGCTTATCAGGAAAATCGCCCATTACGGCAGCGGTAATCGTTGATACAGACCGCTCCGCGAGGTGTGGAGATTTGTTACGGTTCGCACGAAGAGCTTCAAGCATGTATCGGGCCAGGCCGCTGTTTTTATCTGTGTTTTTCTCAGCGATCTCTAAAGATCGACCCTGGCCCCTCGGAGCAGGCCACCGGGTTTTTGGAATTATCGAACGCCCTCTGCGGTAATCTGTTCCTTTCTCTACGCTCCGCGTGGCGTTTAGGCGGAAGGCCTCTCAGGTGAGCCGCTTCTTTATCCGAAATCACTGATTTATAGTTCAAATTTTACCTTGCAGTCGGTCAGCAACACGAATAACATAGACCACAGGCTGGACATCAACCCTAACGTTTGATTTCTTGAAATTTCGGACATTGTTCTGTAGCATAATTGTTCTGTTTGCGTTCTTCGCGCCCTGCGCGGTGAATGCTTTTGTTTCCAACTAAACACAAACGGGCAGGAATTGACATTATGTGCGGCATAGTGGGATACATCGGTTCTGATGAAGGGCGCGAAATTCTTATAAACGGGCTCAGGCGGCTGGAATATAGAGGCTACGACAGCGCCGGGATAGCAATGGTGGGACCCGATTCCAGGCTTCAGATCGTCCGGTGCGAAGGCAAGCTCAATGGTTTGGAGAGCAAGCTCCTGGAGTTTCCGGTCAGCGGTACGGTTGGTGTGGCGCATACGCGGTGGGCAACCCATGGCAGACCCTCCGAACAAAACGCACATCCTCACCGATGCGGCCCCTTTGCCCTCGTTCATAACGGAATAATCGAAAATTATGCGGTTCTCAAAGAACAACTTCAAAAGGACGGCCACCGCTTTTCGTCCCAGACGGACACCGAAGTCATAGTCGCGCTCCTGTGCCGCGAGTGGGAGGAAGTAAATGACTATGAGCAGGCCGTGCGAAATACCCTCAAGAAGCTAAAAGGGTCTTACGCGGTCGTGATCGTAAACGAACTGGAACCCGACCGCCTGGTGGCCGCAAGGAAGGAAAGCCCGCTGATTCTGGGGTTTACCGAAAAGGCCTTTTTTCTCGCATCTGATGTCCCGGCCATACTGCCCTACACTCGCCAGGTGGTTTACCTCAATGACGAGGAGGTTGTCTTCGTCTCCAGGAGCAATTACCGCATAGAGTCGCTCTCCGACGGCGCTGTGCGCACCCCGCAGCCTCACCGTGTGGACTGGGACCCGATAATGGCCGAGAAGGCGGGCTATAAACACTTCATGCTCAAAGAAATCTATGAACAGCCCAGGGCCGTCATAGATACTTTTCGCAGCGTTGTCGATCTTGAGACCAAGCAGGTAAGTTTCCCTGAATTAAATGTGGAAAAAGCGCTGCTTGAAAAAATCGACAGGGTCTGCCTCGTAGCCTGCGGCACTTCCTATCATGCCGCGCTTGTGGCCAAGTATATGATCGAAGACCTCTGCAGGGTAACGGTCGAAGTGGACCTGGCATCCGAATTCCGATCCAGGGATCCCATTCTCAATGATAAAGTCCTTCTGCTGGTGATAAGCCAGTCAGGGGAAACCGCCGATACCAGGGCAGCCCTGAAGGAAGGGCTCGACAAGGGCGCGCACTGCCGGGCAATCGTCAATGTGGTCGGGAGCAGCATAGCACGGATGGCTCAGGGGGTGATCTATACCCATGCGGGACCCGAAATCGGGGTGGCTTCAACCAAGGCCTTTACAACTCAGCTTGTCGCCCTCTATCTTTTTGCGATCTATTGGGCAGGTCAAACCGGCAGACTGCCCGCAGGTTCCATCGAGCAATATGTTCAGGACCTGATCGAACTTCCGGGTAAAATGGAAAAGATCCTCTCAGATGCGAACCGGATTAGCGCCTGGGCGAGAAAATTCAAAGACTACAAAGACTTCCTCTACCTGGCCCGCGGCCCGCTCTACCCAATCGCCCTGGAAGGCGCGCTCAAGCTCAAGGAGATCTCCTATATTCATGCCGAAGGCTATGCGGCAGGCGAAATGAAACACGGCCCTATAGCGCTCATAGACTCCGAAATGCCGGTCATGGTCTTGCTTAAGCATGGGCCCCTGTTTGAAAAAATGATCTCGAATATACAGGAAGTTAAGGCCAGAGACGGCATCATCCTCGCCTTGATCGAAACCGATACGAGCGATATCGTCGGGCCGGCCGAAAATCAGTTCGTCATTCCGCCCTCAACGAATTGGCTCTCGCCCGTGCTCTTTTGCCTGCCGTTGCAACTGCTGGCCTATCAGGTGGCGGTGCTTCGCGGAACCGACGTCGATCAGCCAAGGAACCTGGCAAAGAGTGTCACTGTGGAGTGAAAAGGGAAGGGTGAACGGGATAAGGGCGGGTGACTGGGTGAATAGGTAAACGGGTGAGTCGGCCCGCGTTCTGCCCCATGTCTTTTTCCCATTCACCTATTCACCTATTAACCCATTCACCCATTCACCCATTCACCTATTCACCTTCTCACCCTTCGTATAGATATAGAGAAGGCTCCCGCCCTTGATCTTATCGATCACATATTCGGCAACTTCCATTGGAAGGGCAGGGCACCCGAGGCTGCGCCCGAGTCTATAGCGGTTGGCGGCTATGGCTCCAGGGCCGGCATACTTGGCCCCGTGCATTACGATTTCACGGCTGCATGCATTGTCGTTTATGCCCTTTTGAAGTCCGTGGAGTTCAAGGCACGGGCCGTGGCTGCCGAAGTATTTGCCGGCGGTGCGAAAAAAACCGGCCGGGGTTTGATACGATTCCGGCAGGTTTGAAAACCTGGTCGCGTAGAGCCAGCCCGAGTTTTTCCCGTGAGCTACCAGAAATCTTTGCACCTCGCCGGATTCCATGTCGATGAGAAACAGGCGCCTGCTGGTCGAGGGCTTCGTGTAGTCTATGATGGTTATGAAGCGCCTGTTGCTGAATTGGGACCGATTGGCCCTCAGGTATTGGACGGCTTTGAGGTAAGCCTCATAGGGCAGGTTCCCGTCCCTTGCCGGGGGGCGGAGCGGAAGGGGCCTCAAAATGGTCCTGGAAAACCGGTACGGCCAGTCACCCGGCCAGGGATACAAAATGATGAAAACGGCCGCAGCCAAGGTTAGCAGGCGGCATGTAGTCCTGTGCATATTTCTATACCACTGAGGGTGAGTATTTCCTCTAACTCTACATTAAATGACCCGGGAATGTCAAAGTGGCCTCTTGACGGATAAGGGCAAAACAGCACCGAAGGTCTTTTCAATCCTGTTGATCTTTTTGGCTCAAGGGGCGGAGGTAAATGGTGAAAGGCGCGTTGATCAGAGATTGCATTGCAATGAAAAACGGCCTTCTAATTACGAAGAATGCCTGTTTACTGGAAAATTGATCATTGAATAGCGAGATGTCACCATGGCCCTCCCCCATTCGCCGGGAACGTTTGGGAGCGTGGAAACCGATCTCCGTCAGTGCTGTGCAGCGTTTTCGTCCTCGGCGCCCAGGTCGATATATCCGCGTGCTGCTCGCAGAAAGTATTCGGACAGAATTTCTCCGCCTGCTTCGGTAAGGTGGACATTGTCCTTGGCGCGTATGCGAGTCTGCCTCCCACCCGGCCTTTTAATGAAAGCCGAGTAGTTTCCTTTGGAGTCTGCCAGCGCAGACCAGGAGTCCACGTAGACGCATCCGGAAACCTTTGCGCATTCCTGTTCAACTATGGAGTTAATGAGAATTATCTTGGTGCAGTATTTGTTAGAACACATTATAGGCAATCCTACCCAGAACGATAGGATCTTCTTTTCGGAAGCGAATTTCAAAAACTCCCTTACCCGCGATGCGTAAACTTCAGTCCATTTGTCGTTGCCGAAATATAAGCGCTTGCCAGAATCGTCCAGTATGTCGATCGGGTCATTGGTGCCCATGTGAATAACTATCAGGTCAGGTTTATCCTCCCGGATTAATTCCTTCAAAGTGATAGCCCAGTTGAAGTCTTCCTGATGGACAAACCCGGTAGAATACTGTCCCTTACGAATTACCTCGAGTGACGTGTGCTTGCTGAGCCAGCGCTGCAGTGCAGGTCCAAACCCTTCGGCGATCATTGAATCTCCTACAAGCAACACTTTATGAGGTTTCAACTTTGGCGATGAAGTTCCGGGCGTCGATGTTGCCTGCCCATTGGCTTGCTGCTCGCTTTGGACGACTGGGATTTCCACATCGCCGGCGCCGCTCGATTCGGACAGCGCAACCTGCTGATCGGCGCCCTGTGCAGCGGGACAGCCGTTAACCACTGGTTGAGCCGCTTCCATTTCTTCTGGGTCGGCTTGACTGGATGGGTCGTTTCGGGCTTGATCCGTTTCTTCGGCAGGAGCTGAAGTCTTGGAGACTAATTTTAGCTGATTTGTGCCAATGCTGTCGAACATCTGACCTGAAACAAGCTTGCACCGAGTTTCCTCCACCCATGAAAGCACTCGGGGCAGTTCGGAGAAAACTACCAGTACCAAGGCTATGGAGTATATCAGCACCGCCTTGACTGGCGTAATCTCTTTGGGCTTTTTTACCATTAATCTCCCCTTAGGCCGATACAGACCTTAAAATTGAAAGTAAATGAAAGGCGGTACACCCGAAGGGCCAAGCTTCATTATGAGCACGCAGAGCAGGGCGAGGAACGCGCCCTGTAGCGGAATGGGCATTCGCTGCTGGATTTTGCAAAATAAATCCTGGGCATAAGGCCCTACGAACTGTATCAGAAAGCCGGCGGCTACCGCGGGCAAAACCCAGAACTCAAAGCCCATGCCTTTTGTCTTGAACGCAAAGACTGCCTGAAAAACTTCCATAGCCCTGGCGGTGTCTTCCGCCTGGAAAAAAACCCACAGGAACGAAACCAGGTTGAAAGTCAAAAACCATGCCCCAGCTTTGAATGCAGGCGCCCAGGCGGATACTGGGGGGCCCGCGCCGCTTTTTGTATCCGTTCCAGCGGCAAACCAGGTTTGACGAATGTCTTTAGCCGCATGAGTGAGCGCAAGGGCAATTCCGTGCAGCGTTCCCCAGAGCAGAAAACGGCTGTGGGGGCCGTGCCATAGGCCTCCTATGGCCATTGTGGCCATCAGGTTCGCGTACTTGCGCAATCGTCCCTTTTTGCTGCCGCCCAAGGGTATGTAAAGGTAGTCTCGGAGCCATGTGGAAAACGATATATGCCAGTGGTGCCAAAACTCCTGGACATTGCAGACACCGTAAGGCATGCGGAAGTTTGCAGGCAAGCGAAACCCCAGCAGTTGTGCAATGCCGATAGCCATATCCGAGTATCCGGAAAAATCGCAGTAAATCTGAATAGAGTAAGAGTATACGCCCAGCAGCACTGTTACTGAAGAGTATGCGGCGGGTACCTGGAAAACGTCCCGCACGATGTGTTCGGAGAGGTAGCTTGAAAGCACCAGTTTTTTGAATAACCCGCTCAGGATAAGGGCAAAAGCGTCATGGAACGAACGGCTGTCATAGTCAGGCTTATCGAGTTGGGGGACAAACTGGCCCGCGCGCATAATCGGCCCAGCGAGGATCGTGGGGAAAAACGATACAAACAGCAGTACGTCGACGGGGTTTCGTATCAGGCCCTTTGGGTCCCGGTAGACGTCGATGCAGTAGGAGATGCCCTGAAAAATAAAAAATGAAATCCCGATCGGAAAATAGAGTTCGATAAAGGGCAGGTGCAGATTCAGACCCAGAGGAGCGAGAACCGAATCCAGTGACTGGTATAGGAACTCGAAGTACTTGAAAAAAGCGAGAAAACCCAGGTTGAGGATTATATCGGCGCCAAGCCAGACTTTCCTGAGAGTATTTCCTTTTGTCCGCGAGACAAGGAGCGCGAAGAGGTAATTCGACATTCCGACGCCAAGGGGCAGCAGAAGAAGGCCGGTGCTCTGAGAGGCATAGAAAAGGGCATTGGCGGTCAGCAGAAAGGCCCTGTAGGCTGTTCTTCTGCTGCGAAGCGCCCAGTTCAGCCAGAGAACTGTAAGCAAAAACAGCGCAAACTCAAAGCTTATTAAAGACATCGATCTCTGCAAGTTTTAAGTTATTAGTCTTAAAAAGAGTATTTGAATTCCGGCCCCCGCTCCGGAACCAGATCAGGGATTCGCCATAACCCGCGCCTCACCCGCGTTGGAGCGCATCCTTTCGGAGACATCGGGCCGGACGCAAGGTGGCTTTATACTTTTCAGCCACCATACATGAAATCCCACATGCTTCGGCAACTGTATGGTCCAATACACCCAGTCGTGCCCCCCGGGAGATTCACGGTAGAGGTGTTCCACGTTCATTTCCTCGAGTTGTCTGTGGACAAGTCTGTTGTCCTCTATGGAACATTGATCGCCTTTCGAGACGGTTATCAGCATCGGTAAAGATCGGATATAGTCTGCGCTCTGCGCTATGAGTTTGAGCACCGAATGCCGCTCCCAGTCTGCTATGTTCTCTTCTTTGTAAGGGCCGAATACTTCCGCCAGCCGCCACTGGTTTTTATGGCGGGTGATATCGAGGATCCCGCTCATGGAACTGACTGAAGAGAAAACTCCCGGATGTCGGAGACAAAGAGCAAATGCTCCATGGCCGCCCATGGAGAGGCCTGCGATGCTGCGCAGGCCGTTTGTGGGAAAATTTTTTTCGACATCCGGAATGAGTTCCTTCAAAAAATAAGTCTCGATCTGATTGTTCTTAACAAACCGGCTGTCCGAATACCATCCAAAACTTCGGCCTTCTGGAGTTACGATGATTATCCGGTATTTGGATACAAGTTCGCAAATAATGTTTTCGGCGTGGTCCTTCCATGCCGTATAGCCGTCAAAAGCCCCGTGAAGCAGATAGAGCACGGGGTAGCGCACAGCTTCCTTTGATTCTTTAGGAACGAATGCATAATAGGCCATTTGAGCGGCGCATACATCGGAAAAGAATTCTTTTCGTTCAATTCTGCAGCTCCGAGAGGTTGCTTCGGATTTTCCAAGTCCTTTTGCCGGCGGATGCGGGGCGGTAGAGCCCGGAGAAACGGACGAGGGCGTGCAGGTTAGTGAAGCCGGGAAGTCCGTTTTATTCTCAGACGTGTCGGCAGCGATGCCTTTAGCCGGCCCCGAATCATCGCCCCGGATCTCTGCCTGCAGGCTGGGCGCTGCAATGAGCGCCACTAAAACAAACAGAAAAGCGAAGATGATAAAAGCGTGCCTACTGGACACTCGAAATCCAAACCCCGAAAAGAATTTACCCCGGGAAACATGACCGCACATGCGGTTCGACGAGGATGAACAGACAGCTTCAAGCATGGGCCAGCTAAACGGGCACGAAACTGGAAACCGTGGATACTGCCAAGCGAAACGTGAACTTGTCGTTTTTTGCTCCTTACTCTAATAGCCAATTGGGAGAGTTACGGTTGGCAAGCGAGCTATGGCTCGTTGCAGGTCCTATCAAAAGCTTATTATCTGTGCGTCGCTGATTCGGTGATTACATCCCCTTTGCGCGCAGCACGCCATACGCTTTCACGGGCTTGGATTTCCCCTTTACCCGGACTGGATCAAGCGTTGTTGTTTCGAAATGGTTACGCACCTGCTGATAAGTGTTTTCTGAGACAAGAATCTGGTCTGGGCGTGCAACAGAACAAAGCCTTGATGCAACGTTCACAGCATCGCCCACTACGGAGTAATTCATCGTGAGACTCGAACCAATATAACCTGCAACCAGTTCACCAGTATTGATTCCTATACCTATGTGTATTTCGCGCTGATACCTAATGTCTCGGTTTTTGTTGTACTCATCAAGAGCCATTTGCATATCAAAGGCTGCCTGGACAGCGCGGATCGGGTCATCGGGATGGACAGCCGGTGCTCCCCAGACCACCATTATCATATCTCCCATGAATTTATCAACTGTGCCCTCATAGCGGAACGCGATCTCAACCATTATCTCGAAGTATTCATTCAGCATGTGAAGTACTTCAGCAGCTTCCATATTCTCGCACATGGAGGTGAATCCACGTATATCGGCGAAGAGCACTGTGGCGATGCGATTCTCGCCGCCTTTTTCAACTTTGAGCTTGCCGGAGACGACCAGTTCAGCAAGATCGGGAGACAGCAGTCGCTGAAATTTTTCCCGTGTTATGGCATCTTCCTCTATCCGTTTAGCCATATCGGACATCTTGATCAGTTGCGCGGTCTGATGAGCAATATTTGTGAAAAAACTGAGGTCCTGTTCTGTGTAAGCCATAATTGCAGAGGAAGATTGAATGATCATGATCCCCAGCAGCTTTTCCTCACCCAAAATAGGAACGGCCATGGACGATCGGACTCTTTGGGTTATGATGGATTTCGATCCCTGAAACCGTTCATCCGACATGGCATCGGCGGTTATGATACCGACTTTTTCCTGCCGAACCCTCCTTACCATGGTCGAGGACATGACCAGCTTATCCTTTTGGCGTCTTGTCCTGAATGCCTGAAGCCCCATTTCCCCCTTCGCGTCTGCCATCATAATAACTGCGGTATCACAATCCAGAAATTCAAAGGTACTGGCCAGTATGCGATTGAAAATTCGGTTAAGATCGAGTTCCAGTCCGATATCCCGCTGAAGTTCGATGGCTACGCGCAGTTTTTCATAATCGGCCCGGAGCGTCTTTTCGCTCTGAATCTCTCTTTCGGAGACGAAACGGGTTTGTTTGGAAGCTTCCAAATCGATAACCAGTATCTGGCTCTGGTCATCATCTACTGTTATTAGATCGTCTATTGTTTTCGACAGGAACACACATGAGGTCATCCCCAGGGTGATCTCATCACCATTCCTCAGCGCCGCATCTCCCTGGACACGCTGCTTGTTGAGATAGGTCCCATTTCGGCTATCCAGATCGCTGATCCTGTAGCCGCCAGACTGATCACTTATAACCAGGCAGTGATTCTTGGAAACGAGAGGGTCATTGAGCTGTATGCGGTTGTCTGGAAGCCGTCCCAATGAATTGGTCTCTTCCAGCTCGATCTCGCGTTTCCCGTCTTTGTCATAAATGATCAGCGTGGCCATATAGGGTGCCTCGACCTTGAAGTGGACATGAAGGATTATAATAATTCTCTATCCAAAGAGCTCGCGAATTATCCTGAGTGCGGAATATCAACAAATCAATGAAATATCATCAAAAATCTGATGAAGCGAGTTCCAAATAAAAATTTAGCCTATGCCTACCTATAAAGATTCTTATTTCGTTTCCTTCTCCGGCGAGTACTCGGTCACAGCGGGATTTCCAGTACGAAGGATCTCTTGAAAATTCCTATCACCTTGAGGTGTTGTTTGCCGAAAGACAACGGTTGGCTGGACTTGTGAAAGCCGCTCGGTTGGTTTCCGGACGCGCCTGCCGGCCTTTTCATGGCCAGGCGGCGCATCCGGCTTGCGGGAGAAGGAAGTATACTGATTGTCTGTTATCTCTGACGCAAATTGAGGCCGCTTCCTATCTGTTTCTCAATGGCCTATTGAGCTGCCGGCCGAGGATAAGCATCCATATACGGAGTGGTCCCTTGAGGCACATCCGGCATTACTGCACGTAGCTCCTCTACTTTCGGCAGCAGAGGCGGCGGCGGCTCTAATGCTTCGAACTTAGCGCTCTCGAACTTATATTTGCCACTCCCTGTGGGATATTCCACCCCGAGCTTGAAAGAATGCTCCTCTCCATCAATTGGGACGTATGAGCGGAACGTAACCACATAGTCGCCCTGAATGATGTTCTGGATGTCCTCAACCGATTTCTGCATCTTATCGTACGCTTCGGCGATTAGATAGTATTTTCCGAAGCTGTTCTTCGACAGAGATTCAAGATTTTTGAAGTATTTAGGACTAACCTTAGAATAAGCAAGGGAATAAATCGGGATAGGAATGGGCATGCTTGAAATCCGAGCGTTGAGTTCTTCCCTTGAGACAGCGCTTCCGTCATCCTCGCCATCCGAGAAAACGACCATTGAGCATGAGACGACATAATTGGACGGGGATGGAGAAAGAGAACCCTGGGAAGACGATCCGCAGGTTTGCATACCGGCGCCGATGGAATCATACAGACGCGTCTTTTTCCCGTCCGCCCTGACATCGGACATGCGCCTGGCAAGTGCGCCACCGTCGCGTTCCCATCCGGATATGACTTCAAAGCCTTCTTTCGTATCCCGTATGGCCAGAATAGATACCTCATCCTGGGGACGTTTGCTGTCGATGAAGCGTGCTGCCGCATGTAATGATGTTTCAAAAGGGGAACCGGCCATCGACTTGCTCGCGTCAAGTATAATGACAGTGCGGGTGGCTTCCTGGCTCTGCCGCAGAGATTGAATGCTATATTGCCGCTTCATTGGGTCATAGGCGCGCCCCTTCACCATCAGCCCTAAGTTTCTTTCATTCAAGTTCACGAGCGGCTCCATGTTTTGATCAAATGTCCGGAAATACACCTGAATGAAAGGATAAAAAGCGGAATTGACGTGATAAATCTTCAGTCCATAAGAACCTTCCTGCGCCGTGGCAGGAGTAGTCTGGGCAAGGGTTAAGCACAGAAGAATAGCCCCCAAAATTGCCCAGACCGTACTGTCGCAAAGCTGAAAATTGCTGTTTCTCCCAAAAGCTGACATTTACACCTCCTTGTGGTGTTAAGTGGTTATTTTGCCTTATTTCCTTCAAGCAGTTGCTGGATCATGGACCTCAAAGGGGGGCGCCGGGTTTTTTCCGGAAAAGGGGGTGAGGGTTGAGTTGTTGTTATTTTCGGCTCTTCAATAACCTTCCCGCGTGGATAAAAACTGATCGCCAGCACCGTGATTAAGGTGATAAGGATGATGATGATGACCGCCTTACTGTTTAGTTTCCAGGGAGATCGACCCTTTTCGGCTATCGCGGGCATCCTTTCCGCGCTCGAAATCTTGATGCCCTCTATGGGTGTACCCGGCAAAGGTGTGGCAAATCCGCTTGCATTGGGATCGAGTTTCACAGTCTTGGAAGGCTGCTGGGGTTCCGGGGTCACTAGACTGCTCAGAGCCTCAATAATGCATTTCATATCTTCGATTCTGCCCGGCCGCTGCCCCATGTTAAGAGAAAGCGTGCTAAGCAGTAACTTATCCAGTTCGGATGAAAAACCGGGAACGAGGCTTGAAGGCGGCACGATCTCCGTGCCCGCAATACGCTCGTGGGCAGCCGCAGGAATCCGGCCAGTGATAAGGTAATACAGGGTTGCGCCAAAAGAATATATGTCGGAGCGCTCATCAGTCCCAGTTCCCAGGACCTGCTCGGGAGGGCTGAACCCGTGGGACACTGCCCGCGCCAAAACCCGTGTAGTTGCTGCGGGATCGGATTGCTTGGCGAGCCCGAAATCGATCAGCATGACCTGATCGTTGTCATCGATAAGAATATTGTCGGGCTTTAAGTCTCGGTGGATAATCGGCGGGTCTTGGGAATGCAGGTAACTTATCGCTTCGCATAACTGTTGTGCGTAAGAAATAACTTTGGGCAGCGGCATACGCCCTCCGAGCCGTTGGCACTCGCTCCCCAACGTTCGGCTACCGCCGAATTCCAGGATGAGATAGACCATCCCGTCCTCCATGAAACGGTCGGTAATATCCGGGATGGCGGGGTGGCTCAACCGGCTCAGAAGACTTACCTCGTACACGTCAAACAGCAGTTCGGGGATCTCTTTCAAGGCTCGCCGTTTTCCATTGAGTTTGAGATCCTCAATTAGATAAGTCGCCCCAAAACCACCCTTTCCCAATACCTTCTGAATGCAATAACGGTCATGAAGGGTGTCGCCTGGCGTCAGCAGAAAACCGAACAACCCACGGATCGTGCCGTTAGGGGCAACATCGAGGTGAGCAAGTTCGAAACCGCATTTGGGGCAAAGATACTCTTCGCGATTCAAAAAAGATTCTCCCGTGGTTTCACTGCACCTGGGACACTTTTCCGGAGGGGCTTTATGATCGGCGATACTCATGCTGGACCCCTTTTACCCTTACCAAAACAAATTGATTTTAAGGAACTTCTTCAAACTTCAATTTGTTTGCTTTACAAAAATATCATCACCGTTCAGACACCGAAAATGTCAGTTTGAATTCTGTGCATTCTTCATGCCGATCTTCAATGATGCCTTCCATCCAGAACCCTTTAGGCTGAGATTCTAGATTGAAGCCGTGTGAATCCGTTAGCGAATAAACACCACGCAACGGGAAGTCATGGTTGTTGAAGTGCAACATCTCTCTTGGATGAGGTATTTAATGGCCTTTCATAACGGAAATCTTCCAGCAAACAATACTGGATGCCTAGACTTAAACTCATCCTGTATTCACTGTCAAATCCTTTTGCGGACTGAGCGGCAGATTGAGAAATTTTTTTTGATTTTACCATGAATCAATTGCAAAAGACTCAGGGTTGAGTATAATTGCGCACGTTAACGCGGGAATTGTAATTATTTGCTAATATTTATCGGTCCGTATAGATTATCCTAAATAGTCTTTCTTTCAGGCCCATCCTCGGCTTTTGAACATTTTGTCTACAGGTGATTCCAGGTTTGGCTGACTCACGAAAAAGGGAGGAGAAAATGTTTGTAGGGAGTCCCTAAGCCAGTTTATGTATTTTGGTGCTATCATTAGTATTTCTTCAGTTGGTTGCGTTGTGCCAACGGCGCCGACCACGGACACATCAGCAGGTCTTGATCGTTTATTCGCCGTCGCCGATAAAGTTCATGCCAGAGCTGGCATCTGCCTGAACGATCAGGCGCACAAGAACAGTTCGTCCGTCGGGAGGTTCTTGCGGTGGGGCCGGTGATGAAGGCCTGGCTTCTGATATAGGCAAAACCATGGTGGTTACATTCCAAACAAAGGAGGTGGAGTTCTATGTCCAGATTGTCGTGTCTGCTCGTTGTGTTGGTTTGTTGTTTGTCCGCTTGTGCTACGCCGATGAAAATGCCTGTTTGTTCAGGAGTTGGCAGCGCGCTGTTTTTTGATGAGGCGATAACAGATATTGCAAAAGAGCTGAACGCTCAGATCATAGGAGCGCGCACTGGAATGGAATTTGGATCGAATGCAGTCAAAACTGTTGTGTTCGATCCATTTGTAGATATCAAGAATGCCCAGGAATTGAAGATCAACGCCCAAATTTACGATATCATGTCCAGGACTTTCACCCGTGACATCAAATTGGTCCCGCTGACTGTGGAAAACTTGCAGAAGGCTGACATGGTCCTGACTGGCGTTATTACCCTCGACGACAATTCTGCAGCTCCCAAGGGTAAAGCTTACCATATCTTTGCATCCATATTGACGATGCGTGGCGGTTTACCGAAAGCGCGGGTTTGCACCTGGGCGGAAAGTGTCGATCTAACACCGATGGCGGTCTATCAGGATGCTCCTACCTATATTAAGGACGTCTATCTTCGCAACCAGGAAACCGCGGCAAAAGCCGAAAATGATAACTATCCCAATACCGCCTATATACAGCATCTTGAAACCAGGGCTATGCTTCATCACGCGTACCAGACATTCGAAACAGGAGATTACAGATCAACTCTAGCTGAACTGGATGAAATAGCAAAGCGCCCTGACGGACTGAATATGGCTGCTTACTCGGCCCAGTACATGAGTTATATAGCTCTTGATGATTTAGATGGCGCGCGTCACCCTCTGGCAAGGCTTTTTAAATTGAGCGTTGACAGTGAAAAGCTTATAGATGTCAAGTTGCTGTTCGCAGTGAATTCCGATGCTCTGCTCGAGAAAAGCGAGCGTCAAGCCAGAGAATATGCCCTCTGGCTGCAGGAAATATCCAAGATAGTCAAAGAATATGGCCTTTGCCTTGTCATAGTCGGCCATTGCAGTCACACGGGAGCTGCTCCTTACAACGAAGCTCTTTCCCTAAAGCGGGCCAAGGCCGTGCAGCGGATCATGACCTCGAAGTTCAAAGAATTGAGTAAGAAAACCAAAGTGTTGGGTCGAGGTTTCAATGAGAATATCGTGGGAACGGGAACCGACGATATCCAGGATATGATCGATCGCAGAGTCGAATTCAGGATAATAGATTGCAGCAGGATGTAAGAGAGCGACGAGGACCCTTTCCGGGCCTGCGGTAAATCGGCGGGCCCGGAATTAGCGTCGTGATTTAACAGTAGAATCAGGCCAATCGAATCGTCCGGTCGAAGAGGGGTTTCGACCTTTTCGGCAGTCAGTCCTCAACGAGTTCCGCCCACCAGGCCAGCTATGATGCGAAGGCATTGACGTTGCTTCCGAAGCCGGCAATAGATTGTTGTACCATGATTAAATGACCTTGCCCCTTAGTGCACGGTGTCGGCGGTCTCTCTCAACTCAGATTCATGTTGCCTTCTTCACCCTCTGACGAATGGAAATCACTTGCAGTGATTTTTGTAAAAAACCCTGTCGGCAGAGTCGATTGGAAGCGCCTGCGAAGCCTTAAGGACGATTTCACCACAGCGTTCCGCCGAATCCTGGGCTCCTCTTTTGGCTTGTTGAGGGGGCGGTGGCAGGGAGGGAGATGCAGGTTTCGGACGTTGTTGAGGCAAAGCAGGGGGGGGAGATGGCTCAACGTCATGGACCTGAGGTATTGATGGTCGTCGCAGTCTTAAAAGTTCCTCTGCGCTTTGTCCCTGCGGAGATGCATGTGGCTCTGCAACACTGGGGCTGGTGACCTGTACTGCCGGCGGCTGAGGTGGTGCAGTGAGTGTCGCGGTCGTTGGCAGAGTTGCGGTTGGTGCCTGAGGTTGTAAAGGAACGACCGGAGGTGTAGCCGCAACCGGCTGCTGAAGCGTCGCAGGCGGAGTTTGCGCAGGCTGCATCGGTTCGGGCTTTTTGCCACCGAAAAGAAAATAGGCGCCGATTGCAAGTGCAACGGCCAAAACGGCGCCAAATGCAATAATTGGCTTCATGTCCCGCTTTT
>Ga0326727_10001374_pt1 | contig 90425 bp, 71 predicted proteins | sample MB2enrmetagenome_FD_207643 | JGI IMG/M metagenome (GOLD analysis project Ga0326727, IMG submission 207643) | Lab enriched peat soil microbial communities from McLean, Ithaca, NY, United States - MB29MY | ecosystem: Environmental > Terrestrial > Soil > Wetlands > Peat | place: USA: New York...
CCTTTTCGTCGAAGGTGAGATCACTGTAGGCGAGGCCAAAGGATTCGTAACCCAGAGCATCCTCCTCATCGTGTAAATGAATGGCTCCCTTATCCCCTATCCACCCATCCTGCCGGTGATCGGAAATAAGAGTTGGTCCGGTCTGGAGGGTCTCGGACCCAGAGGGGGTTGACAGAGCCAGTTGATACTGGCTCCAGTCAACTGCCCCAAACTCCGTTGTGATAACCGTCGCATCGGGATTGATCGCTGAAATAGCATCGCGGGTAAGCATAGCCTTTCTTTTGTCCACTCTGTCACACTTGTTCAAAAGGACTATGCGTGCATTTTTCACCTGAGATTCAACAAAGTGAGGATTGGCTTTGTACAGTCCCATAAAACCAGTGGCATCGGAGATAAGCACATAGTGAATTCTACTGATAACTTTCTCGAAGAGTTGCGCTTCGATGATGGAGCGAATCTGCGCGATAGTGGCCACCCCTGTTGGCTCAATTATCACTCTTTGGGGCTGTATTGACTGCATGATATCCAACAGTTGAGTCCTGAAATCGGACTGAAGGGTGCAGCAGATACATCCGCTCGGCATCTCGACAACATTACCTCCTCGCTCTTTCAATAGAGTTCCATCTATGCCTACATCCCCGAATTCATTAACCAAAACCACGATTTTTTCTTTGCCACCCCATTCTTCGAGGACCTTGGTGATAAAGGTAGTTTTGCCGGAACCTAGAAACCCAAAAACAATATCAACGATCATCCCGTCACCTTGTGTCCCAGTCTAGCCGTTCCATTTTTCACGCATGCTCGTCCACTTCTCGCCGGCGAGTGCATCCTCGGCCATACCCGGCGCCTGGCTGGCTTCCTTGCCCCAAATTCCCAGTTCGAAACTGGTCACGTACTCTTCGCTGACTGCTCCTCCTCCGCAGATGAAAGGAATTATAATGCCCGCGGCTTTGAGTTGATGCGCGATCTTGGGGAAGGCGGTCATCGTAGTAGTCATGAGAGCCGTACCAGTAGCCATGACGGGCTTGTGAAGTTTGACCGCTTCCACAACCTTGTCAACAGGGACATCAGCGCCAAGATTGATCACCTCGAATCCATTGGCGTTGAGCAGAGCATTGACGATTACCTGGCCTATATCGTGAATGTCGCCTTCGGCGGTATGGGTAACGACTTTGCCCTTCCTGTCCATGGACTTGCCCATGGTCTTTTCACATTCGGCAATGCCGACATTCATGGCATCAGAAGAGAGGATTACCTGGGGGAGAAAGTAGACACCCTCGTCCCACAGGCGGCTCACCTCGTTCATCCCAGCGATGAGCGCACCGTTTATTATATCCAGGGGCGATTTGTTCTTCAGAGCGTCCTTAACGACTGCCAGAATGCCCTCATCGTCCCCTTCCACAACAAATTTAGCAATTTTCTGCAGAGCGGGGTCCTTTGAAACATCCCTGGCGGCCCCAGCCTTTTCGGTGTCGAGATCGTAGCGTTTGAAGATGTTACCGTAACTCTGTAACGTTTTCATGTTTGCGCTCCTCGTCCTCTGTTTATTGTCTGCGTAAAAATCAAGCGGTTCCGGCAAAACCGCAGATGCACTTGGTTGGAATTTCTAATGTCTTTTGGCTACTTCCACCATGGCCAAAAGGTTCTCGGGCGGCGTCCCGGGTGCGATTGCACAACCCGGCGCCAGGATCTGAATCCCTTTGGAGATCGATTCCTCACAGGCCTGTGTCACCGTCTCGGCATCCTTCATGAAAAGCGTGGTCGCCGTGTCCACTCCACCCATCAAAATGATATTCGGGCCGCATTTTTCGCGGGCCAGCAGGGGATTGGCCTTAGGCTCGAGGCTCAAAATGTTGGCCCCCGTCTGCCCCATCCATGCGACTATGGAATCCACGTTTCCACAGATGTGCAAAATCGTCGGAACCGAGATGGACTCGAATACATTCCTCTGGTATTCCAATTCGATGTCCCGGTAAGTCTTGGGCGCAATCAATTCCGGGGAAGCTGTCATGTCTTCGCACGAAATTATATCGGCTCCCGCCTCAACAAGGGCCTTGCCTAAAGCTGATGCGGCTTTGGCAGCAACTTCCAAAAACGGCCGGATCTTGTCCGGAGCTTTGAAGGTGGCCTTTAGGAGGGGAACTGTGTCCACCAGGGAACCTGCGATGGTAAACGGCCCGATAATCCCAGCCACCACGACCGCGTCGTTTCCCACCTCCTTTTTCAATATCCGCACCGCCTTGAGGAGTTCGGGAATCCCTCCTCTGGAGAGAAAATCGGAGGGAAATGTCGGGGTGTCGTCCAATTTGTATGGGGGCGGATGCTCGATTCCCGGTATTCCCTCAGTCCCACCGGATTTTATCTTACAACCGAGCGCTCCGGCCTCGAACGTCTGGTCAAACGGGACCCTGACCGCATCGAAACCAACAATGGAATAAGCCGCCAACGCCTGCTTGGCCATTGCCTCCCCTTGCTCGTGCCCTTCCGGCCAGAAAACTTTTACCTTTTCCATCTGGTCATACGTTACCGTGGAATTGGCGCCGAAGCAGGGCATCCGATCCGGTTTTTGGCCATTGACCACACTCATCACCCGTTCTCTAGCATTCATTTACGAGACTCCTTGATTGAGTATCTCATTAGTATGAAGATATTGCCGACCCGGGTCTCACCTGCTGCCCAACCCTGAACACTAAGGGGTTACAGCCCCTTCCGGCGAGCTGAGGGCAAATGCACTGGAAAGCCTCTGCAGGCACAACTGTAAAGTGTCTGAATGACAATCCTTCAGCATCCGATTTGTTGAAATACTGTTGATGTGTTGGCGACGCCGCACTTCCCCTCGAAGCTGCGGCATCCTGATCAGGCAGGTATCTGGCTCGCGGGGACCTCGCTCTCCGAACGCCAGTCCGGTAGACTGGTTAGTCCAACGAGAACACTTGCAGGTTCCCCGCTCACAGTTGCGGGGCAGCGATGGGTTCGCACCATCTTCCCTACTACCTACTCACTACTTCAGTACCGAAGATGCTCGGTATCGATCAGAGGCGATTTGTGCTCAGCACTTGTGAGGAAAAAGAGTTGGAAGAGATTATCTTCAGTCTGAAGCGATCCGAAGTTTCTCCATACGCATAGGATATGCAGTTCTTGTGCCAAATGAACAGAAAACGAAAAGTTAGGGCGCAAAGGATTACCCACTGAGAGCGAGTGTAACACAGAGTAATTCAAAAAACAAGGACCGGCCGGCTCATAATCACGCCATCCCAGTCGTGCTATTCTTTTGAGAATATCAGAAATAGGCATCATATCAGCCGGTTAAGGTGTGTGACACAATAGTCAGACAGTGACATCCCGTACAGACTAATCTTTCTCCGCAAAGCTCATTCTGTCCAAATGGTGCTCCTTAAGCTTGCGCCATAAGGTTCTCGGATTGATTCCCGTTTTTTGAGCTGTTTGCGAAACATTTCCCTCGCACCGCTTCAAGGCTTCAATGAGATAGGCCCTTTCGAAGTTCTTCAGAACCCTGGATCGGGCCACACTGAAAGGGACATCAGTATCTACGGCCTCCAGGGCATCCGTCGCGGGCGGTGACGGCAGGTTTTCCGAATCTTGAGGAATGGTAAAATGGTCGATTACGTGGCTGTCACAGGTAATGTACGCTCGTTCAACAACATTTTCCAACTCGCGGACATTTCCCGGCCAGAGGTAGTCCATCAATTGTTTGAGCGCGCGCGGGGTGACCCTGGGGCAGTGGGTAGTTGTGATCGGGCATCCGCAGTCCATCAATTGTTTGAGCCCACGAGGGGTGATCTCCTCAATTTTGCGATTCAGACTCTCGTTGTGGCGATTAATGAAATGTTCAACCAGAAGAGGAATATCTTCCGGCCTCTCCCTTAGTGGGGGAACATGGATGGGAATCACATTCAGCCGGTAGAAGAGGTCGATGCGAAACTCGTGACTGTTGATTTTCTCTTTTATTTTCTGGTTGGTGGCCGAAATGACTCTCACATCGACATCGATAGGATGATTGCCGCCTACTCTTTCCACCTTTCTTTCTTGCAGAGCGCGGAGCAGCTTCACTTGCATGGTAGGTGAAATGTCGCCTATTTCGTCCAGAAGCAACGTCCCTTTGTGAGCGTACTCGAATTTGCCTGCCTTGGACCTGAAAGCGCCCGTGAACGCACCTTTTTCATGGCCGAAAAGTTCAGATTCCAGAAGGGTTTCCGTTAAGGCGCCGCAATTGATAGCTACGAAAGGCATCTTCCTTCTTGCGCCGGTAAAATGAATGGCTCTCGCAACCAGTTCCTTACCCACCCCGGTCTCGCCGGTGATAAGCACGGTAGAATCAACGTCGGACAGGCGTTCGATAAGTTCAAGGATTCGCAGCATCTTTGGGCTCTTGGTAATAATTTCGCTGAAACTCGATTTCTGAACTACATCGGGAAAAAGACAGCTTTCTTGTACCGCCTGCGGTTCATCAAAGATATGGTTAACGGCCCGGAGAACAGACTCAGGTTCAATCGGCCCTTGAAGATAATCTACTGCCCCGGCTCTCATAGCTTTTACAATCGAAGTGGCTGTACTATCAGCGGAAACAATCATCATGGGAATATCAGGTTCGATCTGTTTGGCTGCTCTTAGAAGTTCTAATTTTTCCATCACAGATCCCTCAATATTAATGAGTAACATGTCAAAATGCTGTGACTCGAGCGCCTTCAACGCCTTTCCAACGTCTGACACAATGATTATACCATAGCCTACATTCTCTAATAGCGTCCAAACATTGTGGTAAATAGATATGTCATTGTCGACAACAAGTATCCGTTTATCAGTGTGATTCATAACGACTATTACTCATAAATATATTCACCGGGATACAAAATAAGGATGTTTGGACGCTGAGAGCAATTGACTCTGTTAGATTCGGCTGGTCATGATTAACAAGTACAAGCAGCGACTTGCACTTTAACGCTCGATTGATCAGAAACCGGACTTGCTCTCTTCTGTAAGTGCTTTTAGGCATCCCGTCCTCATAGTCAAGTCGATCTGGCACGGTGGAGACCTTCACCCGCCCCCCTACGATCAGCTTCAACCAGGATATCCGAGCAAACCAAAAAGAATCGTACAGGCTAAGATGAACTGGCGTCAGTTCAAATTGTGAGAGATGGCCGGAAAAGGATGACGAAAAGGATGATGGGCAGGTTAAACATTCTGAGACTGCGCGCGCGTACCAGTAGAATTCACAGTATGGCCATCCGAGAAGATCCATTCTACCGGCAAAATGAAACGTGCTGCCATAGTCCCTCGGAGGATTTTCATTTGGGGAAGAGACTATTATTGAGTTTGCTCAGGAGCTGGAGAGGTTCCGGGAAGCGATAAAAAACGGCAACGACCGGCGCATGTTGAAGCCCTCGGCTTCTCGCTACCTAGTTTGGTGATTTTTCAGCATAACGTGCCAGTATGTAAAGAAGGCATCCTAGTCGATTAACGTATTTCAGTGCTTCTGCACGTTGAAGTTGCCCTATTTCCTGCAAGATGACCATGCTTCGCTCCGTGCGGCGTATGACAGAGCGCGCCAAATCCAGAGCAGCGCTTAGAGAGTTAACTCCCGGCGAAACAAAGCGGGGCGCCAGGGGAACTTCCTGTTGCAGCCCATTGATCCACTGTTCGAGCTGGGCAATGTGTTCCAGGTCAATGTGCTTCACGATGCGGCAGGGGTCGGTGCTGGACAATTCAGCCCCCAATAGAACCAGTTCTCCTTGAATGGTTGAGATTATGTTGCGGATTTGTTCGTTTTCTGTAAACGTCTTGGCTAGACCCATTGCAGCGTTGGACTCATCCAAATTGCCACAGGCTTCAATGCGGAGGTTAGATTTGGATACTTTTTCACCCGACAATAGACGAGTTTGGCCGCGGTCACCTTTCTTGGTTGATGTGATGAGCTTGATTTTGTTATCCGCCCCTTTTTTTTCAGGCCGCGTGATCTTTCCCTTATCTGCCAATTTCGTGCTCCATCAGGTATGAATTCTTTGCTGGACGTGCCGTCGATGAATTGATTCTTTTTGTGAATCCGGTCCCGGATAAAAAGGAGCTGAAATAATCACTGCCTCTAATCTCTGCAGATCATGAGATCATTACCGCCGAACTTCAAAAATATTGACCTCCCAGCCTTAAACTCAGGATGGGCCTGCAAATCATCTCCTATAATTCGTCGCCATTATACAGCCAACTCGCAAAAACATCAAACGCTATCCACTTTCTCTCACGGTGAATCTGTTCAGCCATAATCTTCAATTAGAATCGTTTGCTTACAATTAGCCCCTGATCATCCTCCTCCGAGTCGGGACGGTAGGCTTTCTGGCCCCCTTTTTAGGGTGCGCCGCCATGGCGCGATATCTTCTTCACTGGGATGTTCAGGCGAGCTTGCTATGCGGTATTGCACTTTCGACAACATCCATGGCGGTTGTTTACGCCGTTATGTTGGAAACCGGATTCAACAAAACCGAATTTGGTAAAGGCATTCTCGGGGCCTGTTCCATTAATGATTTGGGGACGGTCATTGTGCTAGGCCTTATCTTCGCCCCATTCACTTATAAAACGGCGGTATTTGTTGGCGTGACTGCGCTGGTGTTGGCCGGACTGCCAAAGGACATGGATATAATAACGCGCATTTATGCCCACCGCACAGCCGCCATACGGACGAAGTGCGGCGTTCTCATTCTCTTCGGCCTGGGCGCACTCGCCCTTTGGTCGGGAAGCGAGCCTATTCTTCCAGCCTATCTTGTTGGTATGAAAGGTTAGGATTTAATAAGGTTTCGTAAGGTCCGCCTTGCCGGTTTTTCCCGGGCCCGGCATCAATAAACAGGATCGTATGACCTTCGGGAAGACAGTGCGGCATCGCTGTCCGTGGGCGCAGAGGTATGTACTTTTGCGATGCTGCGAACGATCATCGTAGCAATGTAGGCTGCGCCGAAACCGTTATCGATGTTCACTACGGCAACATTTGGCGAGCATGAGTTCAGCATTCCCAGCAGCGCCGCAATTCCTCCGAACGACGCGCCGTAACCCACGCTGGTGGGGACTGCGATTACAGGGGCGCCCACCAGCCCTCCCACTACACTCGGCAAAGCTCCTTCCATGCCCGCGCACACGATGGCTACTTGTGCCTGTTGTAACGTTTCCCTTTGGGTGAGTAACCGGTGCAGCCCCGCAACACCCACGTCGTAGACGCGTTCCACCCGTGTTCCCAGGAATTCGGCTGTGACTGCAGCCTCTTCCGCCACCGGAAGGTCGCTCGTACCGGCGCAGATGACAGCGACTGGCCCGCATTTTTCGTTTCGTATTTCCTGGCGCAGGGTAATGATTCTGGCTTCCGCATGATATTGCGCTTCTGGAACTACTTTCCGCACTGCGGCAAACCTCCCGCGGTCCGCGCGTGTGGCCAGGACATCGCTGCCACTGTTTGCCATCCGCAGAAAAATCTCTGCTACCTGGGCGCGTGTCTTGCCTTCCGCAAAGATCACCTCCGGCAATCCAAGGCGCAGGGTCCGGTGATGATCAATTTTGGCAAATTCAGCATCTTCAAAGGGCAGATCCGCAAGCCGCCTGAGCGCTTTCTCCGGGCTGATCCCGCCTCGCTGAACATCCTTCAACAGCGCAAAAATCGTCTCCTTTGTCATCCCCGCACCTTGGCTTCTGCCATCGCAGCCACCACCGCCTGCATCAACTGCTTCACTGGAACGCCGTGTTCCTCCGCGGCCTTACGGCAATCCTCATATTCCGGCATCGCACTCATCTCCACTCCATTCCACAGTCCCAGCTTCACGCGGACGGTCCCAAATGCCATCCTTGCTTCCACTAACCTCCGCTACAACACTACACGTTTCTCCTTGCGCACCCGAATATCCGGCGTGCTGGTTTCGCGGAACAACAGTTCTTCTAGGGCCGCCGCATCTTTGCTTTCGCATAGCACCATCAGCAGACTGCCTGCACGGCTCTTTTTCATTGTCACCGGAATGCACATTACATCCAGCGCACCCTTCGCTATGGCCAGTTCCATGATGCGGGCCACTACCTGCGGACTCAGGTCGTCCACTGCACATTCCAGCACGGTGATCGTCTCTTCCGAAAACTGCGTCGTGCTCTCTGCATCACCAAGGCTGAGCCGCAATACATTTGGGAAGCGCGCCGGATTCCGTGTCCCTGCTCCATAGCCAATCGAATGAGACCGCATTGCCGGAGCGTCCCCGAAGCTGCACCCGAGTGCTCTCAGCAGGGCCGCTCCAGTCGGCGTCACCAACTCCATCTGGAGCCCCGAGGAATAAGTAGGCATGCCTTTCAGCAGTTCGGCGGTCGCCGGAGCGGGCACCGGAAACCTGCCATGGGCACACTCCACAAATCCACCGCCGACATTGATTGCCGAACACACCCATTGGTCCACGTGCAGCGAACAAAGTCCTACCGCACTACACACAATATCGGTAACCGTATCCACCGCTCCCACTTCGTGGAAGTGAACGTTTTCGACTGGGACATTGTGAATCTGCCCTTCCACTCGCGCCAGCAATTCAAAGGTTCGCAGTGCCAGAACCTTCGCGTCTTCCGGCAACGCAGCCTGTTCTATCAAATTACGGATGTTGGCCCAATCTCTTCCATCCGCATGACAATGTTCATGCTCTCCATGACTGTGTTCATGCTCTCCATGACTGTGTCCATGCTCTCCATGACTGTGTCCATGCTCTCCATGGCTGTGTCCATGCTCTTCATGAGTGTGTCCATGTTCTTCGTGAGTGTGTCCATGTTCGGACTCCCCATGAGAATGGCCGTGCCTGTGCTCTGTGTGGGCGTGAGTCGTCACATCTGGATGCGGAGCATCCGCAGGGTTGCCATCCACCAGCACATCCACTTTAGTGGACTGAATGCCGCTACGGTTGACCCGCTCGACATGCAGTTCCGCTCCCAGACCCAGTGCCTTTGCGGTTGACCTCAGAAGATCCACAGATACTCCTGCGTCGACCAGCGCTCCCAGCAGCATGTCTCCGCTGATACCGGCGAAGCATTCAAGATATCCAGTTTTCATTTGCCAGTCCTTTGGCGCGTGAGCTGCCGCGCCGGCCTTTCCGTTATCTGTTGCGCAATGTCCTGCCGGAACTTCAACCGGCAGATTTCCATTCATTGTACCGGAGTGACAGCCTTCGCGATCTACCGCCAAATACGCAAATCCTGCGCGACGTACAGCCGTTCCAAAGGCCTTTGAACATCTGCGGAGCCTATACTCCGGTCATTTACGCCCCGATCCGCCCGCAAACTGCTCTGTATCTCCAGACCCACAAGGTCCTCCTCGTTGCCAATCGCCCCAGCGGCACGTTTTTGAGGTAGTCCTTCAGGGCAATCTCAGGCAATGTGTACTTGGCAGTGTCGGTTTCAATGAGGGTTACCGCTCCCCAGAATGCACCTGCGAGCTGACTTAAGAGGTACGCTGGGACCTTGCTCTTTGGAAATCCCCGCCAAACCGCGAGTGCGATGGTAACGGAAGGATTGAAGTGAGCTCCGGAGACCTCCGCCCCAACATGGACGGGAATGGCTACCGCTAATGCCCACATAAACATCACGAGTGTTAAGTCTTTGAAGGCCCCGGCATAGACGGCCCACAAATACGGTGCCCCAGCCGATGAACACGACGAGATAAGTGCCGATAAACTCCCTCATGTACTTACTGGACCATTTTTGGTCCATGCGCTCCACATCTCCTTCTCAGTAAGGTCTAAGTTTGTCCGTACCTCCTCGCCTGACGCACCTGCATCTGCGTCATATGCCTTTTTCAAAACCATGTATCCCTATCCACGTGCGAATGAAATATTTGGAAGTAATAGAAATAGTTGTGCAGGAAATGGGCCAGCCCCGAGTTCATATTCTCTGGCGGGAAAACCTTGTCTGGGTTGGGCCTTGCGCGAAAACAAAGGGAGTAATCGCGTGTCACGTCTCACAGTGCGACACGTGACGATTCACAATGACACACCGTGAGACACGTAAGCGGCACGTCCGGATATCAAGGGCAGAGTGAAAACGAGCAGTCACGTCGATTAGACAGTAGCAGGGATTTGCGGGAGCAACACCGAAGATTTGAGTTACAAGCCTGGCAGGCGGTCCCATCACCCTAACAGCCGGGTTCAAGCAGTGTCTCGGTTTCAGCGCTCCAGCCTGCATCTTCGGATTTATCTTCGCCGGCCAGGTTCAACGCCTCGTTCAGGTCATCACGCAGATCTTCGAAATCCTCACAACCTACGGAAAGGCGGATAAGTTCGTCGAAAATTCCGGCCTCCTCCCTTTCTTCCCGCGGAAGGGAAGCATGCGTCATCGAGGCGGGATGTTCGATCAAAGATTCGATCCCCCCAAGCGATACCGCCAGTGTGATTAGCCGCACGTTGTTCATTACCGCTACCCCGCCCTGCAGTCCGTATTTGACTCCAAATGAAATCATCGAGCCAAAACCGTCCATCTGACGCTTTGCGATCTCATGCTGGGGGTGGTCTGCAAGTCCGGGATAACTTACCCAGATTACCTTGGGATGAGATTTTAGGAACCGGGCAAGCTTCATGGCGTTTTCCTGCGCCCTTTCGATCCTGAGGGGCAAAGTGCGCGACCCTCTCAGGATGAGCCATGCCTGGTGGGGGTCCATCGTCCCTCCGAAAAGGCGCACGATATTCCTCACCCGGTTGAAATGTTCCTCGCTTTTTGTAACCACCATGCCTCCGATCACGTCCGTATGGCCATTTATGAACTTGGTCAGGCTGTCGATGACCACATCGGCGCCGAACTCGATTGGCCGCTGGAGGTATGGGCTTGCAAAAGTATTGTCCACGACCAGAAGCGTTCCATGTTTTTTCGCGATTGCGGCCACGCCGGCCAGGTCTGTTATTTTTATGCTGGGGTTCATGGGCGTTTCCACGAAAATCATTCTGGTCTCAGGCCGCAGGGCTTTTTCGACATTGAGCAGCTCTGAGCTGTCCACAAAAGTTGTTTCCACTCCGTACCTGCTTAGCTCGCTTTCGAGAATCACACGCGAAGGGCCATAGAGGCAGTTGGTCGCAACGACGTGATCCCCACGGCTCAGAAACGATATATAGACCGAACTTACGGCCGCCATTCCCGTCGCCGTCGCCACTCCGGCGAACCCGCCTTCCAGGGTCGCGACGCTTTCCTCCAAAGCATTTACCGTGGGGTTGCCGAGCCTGCTGTAAATATATCCGGCCTGTTTTCCGGAAAATCGGGCGGCCCCGTCGGCCGCACTGGGGAAAGCAAACGTCGAGCTTTGAAATATGGGGACGGACACTTCTCCGTATATGCTATGTTCAAGAGCCCCGGCATGGATGGCCGTGGTGGATTTTCGCATTGCCCTGGGTTTCTTTACACCGCTTTTCATTTGAATCCACTCCCGGGACGGGCGCCTCGGCGCAACACGTCCTTATATGTGATCTGCACAATCCCACCAAGCCAACCGCCGCCCTGATCGCGACGCTCCACAAGGCAGGCGGTCCCACCGCCCCTTATTTAGAAATGGGAAGTGGCGGGCGCCACCGAAGGCAGCGCCCCAAGATTTGAGTTACTATCCCGGCAGGCGGTCCTACCGCCCGGTACATCATGGATTTAAGGTCTCCTTAAACGAAGTCAATATTGCGGCAAAACTGGATATAACAATTATCCGCAGCAGAAATTCTTTTTTGAATGCTCGCCTGCTATAATGCTAGTGCGGCTCAGGGAGTACTTTCGCCTTCACCTCAACCGCTATCCTTTACAATGGAACGGTCAGGACGATGATCGTAAGTGCAAGCCGCCGGACCGACATCCCGGCATTCTATTCGAAATGGTTTTTGAACCGGGTGCGCCTGGGATGGTGCCTTGTGCCCAATCCGTTCAACCCGAACCAGGTCTCGAGGGTCCCTCTGTCCACCGGGGAAGTGGATGGATTTGTTTTCTGGAGCCGCAATCCTCGCCCGCTTATGCGGTATCTGGACGAACTCGACGATCTGGGCTGCCGGTACTACTTTCTTTTCACCCTGATCGGCTACCCGGAACGCATAGACCCTGCTGCGCCGCCGCTTGGCCTGTCCATAAAGACTTTTCAGGAGCTTTCAGCGCGAGTGGGGCCCCAAAGAGTGATCTGGCGCTACGATCCAATAGTTTTGAGCGCCCATAGCGGATGCGGGTTTCATGAGAGAAATTTCCGGCAGACGGCTCAAGAGCTTAAAGGAGCGACTGGCCGTTGCGTGATCAGCTTTGTAAAACCCTATCGGAAAGCTCGCGCCCGGATGGAGGCTGCGGCGCCGGGCAGCTCCGGGCCGGTCGATTTTGGGAGTCCGCAAATTTGCGGTTTGTTGAATGCAATTTCCGGCGCAGCGCGCGAGAACCGAATGGAAGTATTCTCCTGCGCCTCAGAGCACGATTTTTCTGAATTCGGCATAAATCCATCGAAGTGCATAGATCCCGATTTGTTTTCGAAGCTGTTCGGAATCCGGATAAGCCCTCTCAAGGACCCGTTCCAGAGAAAGGGATGCGGGTGTGCCGTAAGCCGGGATATCGGGATGTACGACACGTGTCTTTTCGGGTGCAGCTACTGCTATGCAACATCGAGCCTCGAGCGTGCAAAGGCGAACTGCGCTCGCCATGATCCGGAATCGCCCAGCCTGCTCACAGCGTAATCGGGTTGCCGCCTGTGTGACTAGCATCTAGTTTCTTGAAGTCTTATCAAGCATATCGGGCTAGGCTTCTGTTTTCTCTCTGCGTTTTCTCAGCGATCTCTGCGGTGAATCGCTTTTGCAGTCAATCCTTTCAGTTTTGGCGGAAAAGGTGGATTTGAATCAGGATATGCTGTAAGGTTCCCGGTCGTTGAGAAAATCTTACCCGCAAGGCTTAGGTGGAATCTGGGCCGGGGGGCTTAGTAAAAATAATCCGACCTAAAGGAGCGTCTTACATCTGATGAAGGACAAAAACCCTTTGAATGAAAATTTTTTGACTGAACCGATAGAACATATTGATATAGCCGGTTTCAACGCCGTCGCACTGATCGAGTCCATGAGCAAAATGTCTTTTAGCGCCAGGGAGCTTGCTGCCGCCTCCAAAATTTTTGATCGTATGATAAGTGATGCGACATGTACTGTTGTGTTGTCGCTTGCCGGCAGCACCAGCGCTGCGGGATGCATGGCGCTCTATAGCGATATGGTGCGCTGTAATATGGTGGACGCAGTTGTGGCAACGGGGGCGAGCATAGTGGATATGGATTTTTTGGAGGCCATCGGCTTCAGGCATTACAGGGGTACTACGGAAATAGATGATGCAGTCCTCAGGGATGCTTATGTTGACCGCATATACGATACATTTATCGATGAACGGCAGCTCCAGGAGTGTGACGAGCAGGTAAAACGCATTGCAGACAGGCTCCCTCCGGGGGCTTATTCGTCGCGCGAATTTATCAGGGAAATGGGCAGGTACCTGGTTTCGAATGCAAAGAAGAAAAATTCACTCGTTCAGATCGCCTATGAGAACAAAGTGCCGATCTTCTGCCCCGCTTTTTCGGATTCCAGTGCCGGTTTTGGCTTGGTCAAGCACCAGACCGAAAGACCTTCGGACCATGTGTCGATTGACAGTGTCAAGGATTTCAGGGAATTGACACAGATCAAAATCAATTCGGCCAACACCGGCCTATTGATTATCGGCGGCGGCGTGCCGAAAAATTTCATACAGGACGTTGTTATATGTGCCGAGGTACTGGGAGCCGATGTTCCGATGCACAAGTACGCCGTTCAGATAACGGTTGCCGATGCACGGGACGGGGCCTGCTCGAGTTCCACGCTCAAAGAAGCAAGGTCCTGGGGTAAGGTCGACTCCGGAAACGATCAGATGGTTTTTTGCGAAGGCACTATTGCGGTGCCTCTTCTGGCGAGCTATGCATATCACCGGGGAAACTGGAAAAACAGGAAGCGGCGAAATCTGGCCGATTTGTTTCTCGTTTAGAAAAGGTGGACTCCAGGCTTTTCTCCGCTCCGCGTTCTCTTGATGCCCCGGACCACGACCCGCCTCTGTCGTGAAGAGGTTTGGCGGGTTCCACCGCCTAAAAGGGAATTAAGATGGCAAAGATATCCTACAAAGTATGGCAGCAGGTAGTTGAATTCCACAACCCATTAAAAAACGGGGAGTTGGACACGCAGAAACTGGAAGTCCGGCTTGACCCGTTAACCGAGCATCAGAGCATCTGGTCCGAGGCGCTGAAAGGAAAGGTTTCGATCCTGTTTCCGGAAACGGATTACGCATACCTGCACCAGCGGTTCGAGGCGACGAAGGAACAGTGCTTCATGTGTAACGGGAAGTGGCGCAAGGCTTCACCCCGCTATCCTGAACATCTCATACCGGGGGGGCAGATCGAAAGAGGGGAGATCGCTTTATTTCCCAACCTCTTCCCTTTGGCGCCCTATCACGCCGTTGTCAGGGTGGGAGAAAAGCATGGGCGAACCCTGGACGAGCTTTCCTCCTCGCTTCTCTTTGATGCTTTCTCGGTGTCTCTGGAGTTCATCAGGAGGTGTTTCGAATCCGATCCCGACGCCCGGTTCTTTACCATCAATGCCAACTTCATGCCTCCGGCGGGCGGAAGTCTTGTGCATCCTCACCTCCAGATAATCGGATCATCGTCTCCTATGACTCACCACCGGCTGCTGCTCGAAAGGAGCCTTGCTTACCACAGGGATGCAGGCTCATGCTACTGGCTGGATCTCGTTGAGACGGAAAGGGAATCGGGACAACGATGGCTTGGAGAAATAGGCCCGGGCCGGTGGTTCACCGCCTTCTCTCCAATAGGAGTAAACGAGGTAAATGCGGTATGGCCGCATGCTTCCCATTTCCTGGAATGGGACGACAGGGACATTGAGGCGATGGCCGAAGGGGTCCATCGAACTCTTCTTGCCTATCATGACTTGAAGTTCTCAACCTTTAATTTCTCCTGCTTCAGCGGGCCTCTCGGAGAAGCCGCTCCCGAGTTTCGCTGCTTTCTGCGTTTGATCAATCGTCAAAACATGTATCCCAATCACCGCACGGACGATTATTATCTTCAGAAGCTGCTGAAAAACGAGATCATTATCTACCCGCCCGAGGAGTTGGCATCGCTCATCAAAGCCCGCGCGGCCTGGCCGCCCAAGCCCCTTCTTTAGAAAACCGACGGGGCAGGAGCCGCCGTAGGCAGCGACGAAGATTTTGAGTTACTATCCTGGAAGGCTGTCCCGGCGTCTCCGCACAAAATTGCCCTTGAGAAATAAGGATTGTAAGGTAATAATCGTTAGCGAATTTCAATCCCGGCTTGATACAATTCCGCATAAAATGCTAAATCCGTTTGCCGGAAAAAACGGGCCGGCATCCTTTGATAAAACAGGATTTCAATGAGAGCTTTCTTTTCAAGTCTGCGTTTCCGGCTGATGCTTGTGGTTTTTTTGGCGGTGCTCCCGTCTTTGGGGTTGATTCTTAATTCCGGCCTGGAGCAAAGAAAACAGGCCATTGCTGTGGCCGAGCGGCAAACCTCTCTTTTTCTGACTCATGCCTCCCTTTACCAGGATCGCCTGATAGAGGGAACCATTCAGTTGCTGGAAACCTTGGCTGAGGTGCCGGAAGTTAGACTCAGTGATGATGAGAAGAGCTCTGAAATATTTGTATCTATCTTAATAAACCACAAACAATACACCAACATCGGAGCAACTGATCGCGATGGTAACATCGTTGCTTCGGGACTGCCTCTGAAGGAACCCACCAACGTTGCCGACCGGATATATTTCGATCATGCCATGCGGAATAACGAACTGGCCATTGGGGAATATATTGTCAGTCGACTCACTAAAATACCGTCTCTCACCTTAGCATATCCGATCAAAAACCAGTCCGGTTCGGTAAAAGGCGTAATCTTTGCCGGACTAAGCCTTGATTACCTGTCTGACGTTACAGCTAGTGAGCCTCTTCCCCCGGAGTCCAAAGTCATTGTCACGGACGGCTGGGGAACGGTGTTGTATAACAGTAAGAACCAGGACATGCGTGGTAAGCCGTTCCCGAAGCCGGAAAGTGTCGGGATGGCGTGCGCTCTGGGAAAGGGAATGCTCAAGACCAGCGGACCCAGGGGTGAGAGACTCCTTCATGCCTATGGGCCGATAAGCGGTGTTGCTGCTGTCGGCTGCATCTTTATAGAACTGAACGAGGAATCCATACTTTCCGGCCCCGATCGCATGCTCATGCGCAACCTTATAGGCCTGGGGACTGCCGGTTTTTTCGCCATTATGGCATCCTGGCTCCTGGGGTCTGTGCTCGTAACAAGAAAAGTGAAGGTACTCGTCGATGCCGCCAAACAACTGTCGGAAGGTGACCTTACGGTCCGGACCGGGCTTGGTAAAGGCGGCGGGGAAATAGACAGGCTCGCGTCGGTATTTGACAATATGGCAGAAGCTTTGGAACAAAGGGAGGAAGAAAGGCGGGAAGCCGACGCAACACTTTCGGTCATTGAAGAAAGATTTCGGCTCATTGTCGAAACAGCCAATGAAGGGATCTGGGCCCTGGACCCCCTTAGTTATACGACGTTCGTTAACCGTGTCATGGCCGACATGATAGGTTATCGGCCGGGCGAAATTATGGGCAAATCATTCTTCGACTTTATTTTTGAGGAGGATGTCCAGGCCCAGAAGGAAGTCTTTGTCCGGCGAAGTCAAGGCGCCGAAGAAAGATACGAGCGCCGGTTGCGCCATCGGAGCGGCCATGAAGTTTGGGCGCTGATTTCCGCCGTACCAATGTTCGATGATGCTCATGACTTTGCCGGCTCGTTTGGGATGGTTACCGACATTACCAACCGCAAGCTTGCCGAGAAGGCAACACGGGAGAGCCAGGAAAGATTTCAGGCTCTTTTCCAGTTTGCCCCCGTGGCAATCTTTCTCGATAAACTGAATGGGGAAACCGTAGATTGTAATAAAGCCGCTGAAGAAATCACCGGCTATACCAGGGAAGAACTCCTGGGAATGCCTATCGGAAATATCATACCGGAACAAATTTGGCCTGTTCTTCCAAAGACCGGAAGAGAAACCCTGCCGAAGGGCGAGCATTCGGTGGAATCCATAGTTGTCCGGAAAAACGGAGAGGTTTCCGCTGTTCTGGTAAGCACGAAACTTATTGCACTCAACGATGAGGAGGCATTCATCACCATAGTAAGCGACATAACCGAGCGCAAGCGGGCCGAGGAGGAGCGCATGCGCCTGGTGACTGCGATTGAACAGGCTGCGGAAGCAATCATAATAACCGATACAAATTGGATCGTTGATTTCGTCAATCCAGCTTTTACGGCTATGGCCGGCTATGAGGGCACAGAGGTTATAGGCCGCCATTTGCGATTTCTTAGAAGCGATAAACATGACCGTGCCTTCTATAGGGATATTCGGGAAAAACTCAAAAGCGGACAGGGATGGTCGGGAAGGCTCACCAACACGAAAAAAGACGGCTCGTTATACGAAACAGAGGCCACTGCATCCGCCGTCCGGAACAAGTCAGGGGTTATCATCAACTATGTGAGCATCCACCGGGACATCACCCTCCAGGGAAAGCTCGAAAGAGATCTTCGCCAGGCGCAGAAAATGGAGGCCATCGGCACCTTGGCCGGAGGCATTGCCCATGACTTCAATAACATTCTGGCAGCCATAGTCGGTCACGCGGAACTAGCCAGATTCAAGCTGTCACAGGAAGACCCGATACGCAGTAATCTCGATCAGGTGCTCAAAGCCGGCGCTCGCGCTACCGACCTGGTTAAGCGGATTCTCGCCTTCAGCCGCCAGACCGAGCTAAGGCGCCAACCCGTACCCATCGTATCCGTTGTGCAAGAAGCGCTCAAATTGTTGCGCCCTTCTCTGCCCACAACCATCGAAATTCGCAGTGAGATTGCTTTGAGTCCGGAAAATGAAGTGATTTTTGCCGATCAGACCGAAATACACCAGGTGCTCATGAATCTTTGCGCCAACGCGGCCCATGCCATGCGCGCCAGGGGGGGCGTTCTGCTCGTCAGATTGTCTTACCTCGTTGTTTCTGACTTCCAGTACTCTTTGCACCCGGACTTGGAACCAGGACCTTACGTATGTCTCGCGGTAAGCGATACAGGCGATGGCATCGACCCTGCTGTCGTGGATAGAGTTTTTGATCCCTACTTCACCACCAAGGCGATCGGTGAAGGCACGGGGCTCGGACTTTCGGTGGTCCTGGGGATCGTCAGAACTTATGGGGGAACGATAACGGTCCATAGTGTGAAGGGTCAGGGAACTACCTTCGAGATATTTCTTAGAGGCATGGAGAAACAGGCCCCAACCCTGGCCGAGACAATTGAAACTCTTCCAGCGGGAGCAGGACGAATACTCTTTGTCGATGACGAGCAAATTCTGGCTGAGTTGGGAAAGGAACTACTGGAGTCCGTCGGCTACAAGGTCGTTTTGGAAACCAACAGCCTGCAAGCCCTGGAGACCTTCCGCGCTGGCCCCGATCGGTTCGATCTTGTCATCACCGACATGACCATGCCGGGACTAAGGGGCGAAGAGCTGGCCAGGGAAATTATCGCCTTGCGGCCAGGCATGCCGATCATCCTGTGCACCGGGTACAGTGACCTTATTGATGAAAAGAAGGCGCGAGAAATTGGCATTCGTGAGTTCGTTATGAAGCCCTATGTGGTCGCAAACTTCGTCCAAACCATTAGAAAAGCACTGAAAACAGAGAAGAATTAGTGACCTGGGGATTTAAGGATTTAGGAATTTAGGGATTCAGAAATTCAATCCCTCAATCCTCCAATTCGCTTTTAATTCCTCAATCCCTCAATTCCTCAATTGCAGGTATCCAGGATACTGTGAGAGGGAGGAACCGCAAGGGACCTCCCTGCTCGACGATCCTGATAGGAACAAGTTACTTCTTGCTTGTGACGGCTGCCATCGGTTTGCCGCAAGCACAGCTCCCCGGTTTTTGGCTGATCATGCCGCAACCGCATCCGGCCCCACAGGCGCAGGCATACTTGCCGGTCGTCTTAAAAATCAGCGTCTTGCCGTCCACCGTCACATACGCTTTACCCTTCACTACTTTGTCGATTGTTGTTTTGACCAGGTCATTTCCGCATCCACATTTACCTGCTTTTTTGGACATGGTCAGACAGGGGCAACCGGCGCATCCGCAGACATACACTTCATCACCCTTCTTAAAAGTGATCTTCGTGTCGGCAGCGGCAGCGCCGGCGAAAACGAACGCAAACATAACAGCACATGCCAATACAAACAGTCTTTTCATGTTGCTCCTCCTCGTGGTGCTTAGTTGTCCACATCTTTCCACATGTTGACAGCCATTTTCCGAAACCCTTTTAATAGCACAAAACCGAACTGGAGGGTTGAGGAATTGGCTAAATCAATTGAGGAATCCCCAAATCCCTGAATCCCTCAATCCCCAAATCCTTCAATCCTTCAATCCCTCAATCCCTCAATCGGATAGAAGGTTCGCCGCCACTCTGCGAACAAGCGCTGATAAGGCCGTGGGGCGTGATATGAATACGTTGGAGGATAAGAATGTGCTCCGGGCTCTTCGTGGTGAGCGATTGTCGGCCTTCTATCGGCGGCAGTGAATTACCTGTTTCCGCTACCCAAAATTAATATTAACTTTTCGCCGCTTCCTGCCGAAATACTCTCTGAACCCAGAATAATTATTGAACAGGAACGCTTTACAATTTCAAACAGTTCATCAAGATTACCGATTTCACGTAACGACAATTTCTCAAATCCGATCTGGTCCAGGGTTCGCCGGCGTGGCTGACAGTGAGGGTTTGCGCAGGTATTATCGACGCAGCCTATATCATGGGGGGATTTTATGGCTCATAACACAAACATTCTTCTTGCTACCGGCACCAATGAGATGGAATTCGTGGAATTCTACCTCGATGAAATTATAGGAGCGGAAGTCTATCGCGGCTGCTACGGAATCAATGTAGCAAAGGTAGTGGAAATCATTCGCAAGCCAAAGCCGACTTTTCTGCCCCAGGCGCCTACGGGCTTTCTGGGCACCTTCCTTTCGCGAGACAGGGTTATCCCCCTTATAGATTTGGCTGTCCAACTCGGAAAGGCCAAGCCCGAAGAGGAGATAAACCAGCTAACCATAGTGACCGAATTCAATAAATTTACCCTTGCTTTCGTTGTCTCAGGCGTGAACCGGATCCATCGTTTGGTGTGGGGACAAATAGAACCGGCCGGCCAAATTCTGGACGGCATGACCAATGCGGTTACAGGCATTGTCAAAATGGAGGATCGAAACATTTTGATCCTCGACATGGAGAAAATTCTCGGGGAACTCAATCCTCAATATGCGATCAAAGAGGATGTTGAAATCAAGCCCGTGGGCATCGATCTTCAATATAGGGCGCTGATAGCCGATGACTCTTCCCCGATCAGAAAAATCCTTTCCAGAAAGCTCGAACAGGCCGGCTTCATCATCCAGACGGCAAGCGATGGAAGCGAGGCATGGGAATACCTCAAGGGCTTGAAAACCCTTTCACAAAACGAGAATCACCCGATTTACGATTACATCGATATTATTATCTCCGATATCGAAATGCCGCAAATGGACGGCTACAGCCTTTGTCAGTCAGTAAAGCAGGACCAGGTGCTCAAGGCATTGCCCGTTGTGCTCTTCTCATCACTTATCAACGATAAACTGATCCACAAGGGGGAGTCCGTGGGCGCCGACGATCAGATTACCAAGCCCGAGGCCGCCAACCTCGCTCAGCGGGCGGGGCAATTGATCGAACAATACAGAAATAACAGGATTCATTAGGAGACATCTGGTCGACGACATTGACGAAAGGTTATGGCATGAAAAAGTCAAACGTTGCGCTCTGGGTCAAGATTTCAATGGTTTGTGTGGCTTTGATATCGATAAGCGCAGCTATCGGTGGGGCGGGTTACCTTACGCTCAATCAAGTCGTTAGAGGCGGGGAAGTAGACGTTTTCGCCGAGAAGCTCACGGCCAAGGTCTTCGAAACCCGGGCCCTGGAAAAAGATTATATGCTCAAAAAGGACGAGGAAGCCTTCAACAGGCTCAGCCGCTCGCTCGGAGAGCTCTCAACGTTGACGGGCCGGCTTAAATCCGTCATGATCCAGAGTGGAAAAGTGGACGAGATCCTTGCGGCCCAGGATGTATATAAGACAGCCACCTCCGAATTGAAGGCCCTCGATGAAAAAGATGCTACATCACTCAAGGCCCTTCAGGTCTCCGCGCAAAACATTGAGGACATAGCAAAAAAAGAATCCTCTCAAGCGTTTGCGTCAGTCGTGGAAGAGACCGCCGAGGGCGATGCCCGGTCGATGAAGGACCGCGCCCTGACGCGCCTCCGGGACGTAGTTAACCTTGGATATGAGGTCATGAAATTCCATTTTGACCAGTCACAGCCCAGGGAAGCGGCGGAGGCGCTCCGCTTTGACCAGTCACAGCCCAGGAAAGCGGCGTTGGAGGCGGAGGCGCTCCGCTTTGGCAAGTCACAGCCCAGGGAAGCGGCGTTGGCGTTGGAGGCGCTCCGCTTTGACCAGTCACAGCCCAGGGAAACGGCGTTGGAGGCGCACCGCTTTGACCAGTCACAGCCCAGGGAAGCGGCGTTGGAGGCGCTCCGCAGCCTCCATTTTCAGGGCGACAACTACTTCTTCGTAGTTCAGGAGGACCTCACCCTGGTGGCGCACGGCAGCGACAGGACACTCGAGGGGATGGACTTCGGGAAGATTCAGGACAAAAAAACCGGCAAGACCTTTATGAAAGAAGTGGTCGAGAACGCAGTCAAATCCGGCGAGTCCTTCACCGAGTATTACTGGACCAAACCGGGTAAAGGCCAAGATATATTCCCGAAGATCACCTGCGCAAAGTACTTTCAGCCGTGGGGGTTGGTCGTATGCGCGGGGGTCTACACCGACGACATCGAGGCTGAGATAGCCAAAGCCGGGAGCGCTTTGCAGGGCCGGCTGGACAGGATCCAACAGGCAAACAATATCGAAATACTCGGCCTTCAGGCAAGGCTCGACTCCCTTTTCTACATCGCCTTCGCCCGGGATGCCGGGAAGGTCCAGGAAAACCTTACCAGGCTGAAAGCAATTCCCATCGCCACAGACGCTCTGAGAAAGAATGCCGATACCTATCTCGAACAGTTCAACGGTCTTATTTCCAACAATGAAAACCGCAATAAGGCAACGGAGCGGATCAGGGATACAGCCAAGGGAATTCTCGGGTTGTCGGGCGATATCGGCGCCGCGGCAGCAAGGGGTTTCACGGAAGATACCGGCACCGGAAAAACCATTATAGTCGTCTTTGTACTCGCAGGTCTCCTTGTGGGCGCCGGCTTATCGGTATTGTTGACCAGGACCATCGTTAAGCCTGTAAAGCGCACCATCGCCGGCATGGAGGAAGTTTCCGAGCAGGTTGGATCGGCGGCGGCACATATCTCGTCTTCCAGCCAATATCTTGCCGATGGGGCATCGGGACAGGCTGCTTCCATCGAAGAAACTGCTTCGTCTCTTGAACAAATGTCATCGATGACCAGGCGAAACGCCGAACACGCGAATCAGACGAACACATTAATGATGGAGACAACCAAAGTGATCTCCAAAGCCAGCGATTCGATGAACCGCCTTACCTCCTCCATGCTCGAGATTTCGAAAGCAAGTGAAGAGACCTCAAAGATCATAAAGACAATAGACGAAATTGCCTTCCAGACAAATCTGCTCGCCCTCAACGCCGCCGTTGAGGCTGCGCGGGCCGGAGAAGCCGGTGCCGGTTTTGCCGTGGTCGCCGACGAGGTGCGCAATCTGGCCATGAGAGCGGCTGAATCCGCTAAATCCACCGCCGATCTAATCGAAAAAACGGTCGTCAGGATAAAAGATGGCGTCCAGATCGTTGGACAGACCGACAGGGAATTTCGAGAGGTAGCCGCAAGCGTTCACAAATCGAACGAACTGGTCAGCGAGATTGCCGAAGCGTCCAAGGAGCAGGCGCAGGGCATCGAACAGATAAACAAGGCGGTCAATGAGATGGACACAGTGGTCCAGCAAAACGCCGCCAATGCCGAAGAGTCGGCTTCGGCCTCCGCTGAGATGAACGCTCAAAGTGAGCGGATGAAGGGATTGGTAAGCGAACTGAAGACCCTTATCAGCGGGTCAAAAGCCAGTGCAGTGGTAAACGTAAGTGCAAAAACCCGAAAGCTCGAAAGAGCAGAACACGCTCCCCCTGTTTCCAGGAAAAACAATGGAAAAGCGCGGATGCGGCATCCGCAGAGGAAGACACCACCCGCTCGGGCGAGAATTGCCTTTGAAGAGTCGGGCGGTTTCTAGTAACATTATGATAGATGGCCGATCGAGACGGAACTGTGCGAAGCACAATTTTGGCTCTTTCCTGATTCCGAAATCTTCTTAAGGATCGAATCCAGTGGCGTACAAAGACATGACAGTTCTGGTTGTGGATGATTTTTCCACGATGCGGCGCATCGTACGAAAAATTCTGAAAGACCTGCAGTTTCAGGATGTAATTGAAGCCGAAAATGGGGCTGAGGCATTCCAGTTATTGCAGACCACTAAAGTTGACCTGATCGTCTCAGACTGGAACATGCCAACGATGACCGGGCTTGAGCTGCTGAAGCGGGTGCGGGCGGATGAACGGCTTAAAGGCCTTCCTTTCCTGCTGGTTACCGCCGAGTCCCAAAAAGAAAACATCATCGAGGCGATCCAGGCTAAGGTCAGCAACTATGTTGTCAAACCATTCAGTCCGGCAGTGTTAGCGGAAAAACTGGCCAAAATTATTCCTCAGGGTCAGTGATGGAGAGTATATCATGGATGTAAAGCTCATTAATCCCTTTCTTGCCGCGGCCATGCATGTGCTCAAAACAATGGCCGAAGTTGATGCCACACCCGGAAAGCCCTTTCTCAAGAAGAATGATGTTGCTATTGGAGATGTTTCCGCGATCATCGGGATCACCGGGGCAGCCAAAGGGTCTATGGCTTTGATTTTCACCGAGGAATGTATCAAGGACATTGCATCGAACCTCTTGGGGGTGCCTTTCACTGAGCTGAATCATGAGGTGAGAGATGCCGTAGGGGAACTTACCAACATGATCTGCGGAGATGCCAGAAGGCGGCTCGCCGAGGGTGGATTCGTTCTCCAGGCTGGAATACCGACAATAGTGGGGGGAAAGGGCCATACGATACGGCATATTGCAAGCGGACCATGCCTTGCCGTTCCATTCACAACGTCTCAAGGTAGTTTTATGGTCGAGGTGGCGTTCGGCAGTCAGGTATGATCTGAGCAGTGAGCAGTAAACAGAAAAAGACTCCACGCTCATCGTGCGCTTGGAAGCGTGAAGCTGCTCCCCGCTCCCCGCTTGGAATAAGGTGGAGAAGCCCTGCAACTGTGGGCAGGGCCAATCGAGCTGCCATTCGCCCATCGAGTGTTGCGAAAGGAGATGTTGAAAAAGTAGCTCTCCTATCCATTTGTTATTGGGTAATCCCAACATTCGCGCTGTAAAGCGCCATCCGGTTCATCAACAAAATCAGCGGCATCGGTTATCAAAAGTAACGGAGAAATCCGGCAGGGAGGTTCCTTACGGTTCCTCCCTCTCGCACCGCACCGGGCATATCCTCCCGTAGACATTCATACAGTCAACGCCCGGCGAGCACCTTGTTTGGTAGAAAGGGCTCCGGCCACTTTCAAGAAATGTTTTTTCTTCCCGCCATGCATGATATAGAATTCCAGCTTCAGTGCATTCAGACGATTTTCGAAGACAAACGCGTTTCACTCGAAAAAAAACAACGGAAACTTTGACATAGGCCGGCCAGGGAAGGGCCGGCGCCGGCAACTGGATTCATGGCTCTCTGTGTTCAAATTGGAGAATCTCATGATATGGGATCGAACAAACCGTCCGGTATGGCTCCGCTGCGCAGTAGGTGTTCTTGCCGCTGTCATCGCCGCCGCTATTCGGTTGCAGTTCCTCGAAGTTCTTGAGCTCCGTGTCACCTTCCTGACCTTCTACCCCGCCGTGGCGGTTGCGGCGCTATATGGTGGATTTGTTGCCGGGTTGCTGGCAACAGTGGTCTCAGCCGCCCTGGCCAACTATTTCTTGATGGAGCCGGTTGGCCAATTCGCCATTGCGAATTCCGCCGACCTGCTGAGCCTGGCCGTTTTTCTCGCCAGCGGCGCCCTGATCTCCTACCTGGCCGAAGCTACTTACCGCGCCCAGGCCCGGGCACACAAAGCGGAGGAACAGTCAAGGCTTTCTGCCGAGCGTGAAAAATCGGCTGTCGCCCTCCAGCAAAGTGAGACCAGGTACCGCGAACTCGTCGAAAACGCCAACAGCGCCATCATCCGTTGGAAGCGCGACGGTACCATCGCTTTTTTTAACGAATACGCTCAGAAGTTCTTCGGCCACAGTGCGGAAGAGATTATCGGCAGGAACGTCAATATTCTCGTTCCCGAACAGGAGTCCACCGGGAACGATCTGACCGGGCTGCTTCAGGATATTGTTAATCACCCGGAAAGGTTCGCGAACAATATAAATGAGAACATTCTTCGGGATGGCAGCCGGGTTTGGATGGCCTGGACCAACACGCCTGTATTCGACGAAAACGGGCAAGTGACGGAGATACTTGCCGTCGGGAGCGATATTACCGGGCGCAAGAGGGTTGAAGAAGAACTGAGGATAAATCAGTCCCGGCTTGATCTTGCTCTGAGATCGGCTCATATGGGCGTGTGGCATCTGGATATAGCCGAAAACAGACGCTCTTTTGACGATCAGGCCTGTCGTCTTCTTGGTATAGACCCGGCAAAATTCACCGGAGCCGCAGAGGAGTTCTTCAAAGCGGTACATCCGGACGACCGTGAGATGCTCAAGGCGGTATGGACTCGAACAGTCGAACAAAATGTGCCCTATGAAACGGAGTACCGGGTGGTCTGGCCTGACGGAAGCGTCCATTACGTCACCGCGCGCGGAATGTTTGTCCATGATGACAAGGACCGGCCGGTGAGGGTGAACGGTCTCATCTGGGATATTACCGAGCGCAGGCGGGCGGAAATGGAGCGCGAGACCGCGGTCGAATTCCTGCATTTTGTCAACCAAAGCAGCGGGACGTCAGACCTGGTCAAGGCCGCCACTACCTTTTTCCAGCGGCAGTCGGGTTGCGAAGCAGTCGGCATAAGGCTGAAGGAGGGGGAAGATTACCCCTATTATGAAGCTAGAGGCTTTCCCAGGGAGTTCATTGAAAAGGAAAATTCTCTTTGCGCCCGGGATGCAGCCGGCAACGTCATACGTGACATCAGCGGCGATCCTTATATCGAATGCATGTGTGGAAACATAATTTGCGGGCGGGTTGATTCGTCCAAACCTTTTTTCTCGCCGGGGGGAAGTTTTTGGGCCAACAGCACGACCCGTCTCCTGGCCACCACCAGCGATACCGAACGGCAGACTCGAACCCGCAATCGTTGCAACGGCGAGGGATACGAATCGGTGGCTCTGATACCGCTGAACCTGGGCGCCGAGCGGATGGGCCTCCTTCAATTGAACGACAGGCGGGAAGGGATGTTTTCGCCTGAAGTCATTGCTCAATATGAGAGGCTGGCCGGTTACCTTGCAGTGGGGCTGGCCAAGTCCAAGGCAGATGAGAAAATCCGGTATCAGAACACGGTCCTTGAGACCATCAATCAGATACTCCACAACACCCTGACCAGCGAAACGGAAGAACAACTGGGCATAGCCTGCCTGACGGCGCTCGAAGGCCTTACACAAAGCAAATTGGGCTTTATTGGAGAGATCGGCCAGGATGGTTTGCTGCACGATCTCGCCATCAGCAACCCCGGATGGGAACTGTGTGCGATGTACGACAAGAGCGGGCATCGAAGACCTCCCGGAGATTTCAGGATTCATGGGCTCTACGGACGTGTCCTGCTGGATGGCAAGAGCCTGCTGTCCAATGATCCTTCATCGCATCCCGACAGCATTGGTATACCCCATGGGCACCCTGCCTTGACGGGTTTTCTTGGCGTGCCTCTTTTCCAGGACGGCAAAACCATCGGCATGGTAGGACTTGGAAACCGGGAGGGCGGGTATACATTGGAACACCAACACACCGTGGAGGCAATCGCCCCGGCCATGGTCGAGGCCCTGATGCGCAAGCGTGCTGAAACGGCGCTGAGCCGGAGTCAATCGGGCTTTAAACTCCTCTCTGAGACTTCATCTCAATTACTGGCATCCGAGAATCCCCAGGCAATCGTTGAAGGGCTGTGCCGGCAGGTTATGCGCCACTTGGACTGCCATGTCTTCTTCAACTTTCTGGTCGATGAAACCATCGGCAAGCTTCACCTTAATGCGTGCGCAGGAATCCCTGAAGAGGAAGCCCGAAGAATCGAATGGTTGGACTACGGGGTGGCCGTCTGCGGGTGTGTGGCCCGCGAGGGGCAGCGTATAGTGGCGGAAGATATTTTCAATACTCCGGATATCCGCACCGAACTGGTAAAGTCTTACGGAATTCAGGCATACGCCTGCCATCCTTTAGAGGTCCAGGGTAAAATCATCGGTACTCTCTCCTTCGGGACGAAGACAAGGACCAGCTTTCCGGCCGAGACCCTGGCTCTCATGAAGACGGTGGCCGACCAGGTTGCCACCGCCATGGAGAAATTGCGTCTCATCGAAGAACTTCGGAACTCGCGTGATGAACTCGAATTGCGCGTTCGGGAGCGGACCGCCGAGCTGAACAGCTATATGGCGAAGCTCCAGCAAAGCAACCAGGCGCTTCAGGATTTTGCCTCTGTTGCCGCCCACGACTTGAAAGAACCTCTTCGCAAAGTCAACTCTTTTGGCGTTATGCTCAGGCAGAAGTATCAAGATCCGCTTGGACAGACCGGCAACGACTATCTCGACAGAATGCTCAATGCAACAGACCGGATGCAATCCCTTCTGGCGGGACTTCTAGATTACTCACGAGTTGCGACCGCTTCAGAACCGTTCGAGGAGGTTGATCTTTCCGATCTCATCGGCGAAGTCCTTTCCGACCTTGAAGTAAGAATAGTAAAGACAGGCGGCGAAGTACATGTTGAGACCCTTCCGGTCGTTTCAGCCGACCCCACACAGATGCGGCAGCTATTCCAAAACCTCATCGGCAATGCGCTGAAATTCCACAAACCGGACGGGAAGCCAATTGTCCAGGTCCGCTCCGTATCCAATACCGATGCAGAATGTCGGATCGTTGTCGAGGATAACGGCATTGGGTTTGAGGAACAATACCTGGAAAAGATTTTCGCTCCATTCCAAAAGCTCCACGGCAGGCGCGAATTTGAAGGAACCGGGTTGGGCCTTGCCATTTGCAAAAAAATAGTCGAGCGCCACGGCGGGGGCATTACGGCCGGGAGCACTCCGGGAGTGGGTTCAAAATTCGTCGTTACCTTACCCGTCCGACCCCGGAAGGATTGAAGGATAGTTATAAGACCAGGCTGGAGACTATCTTTGACAGACAGCAAGCGTAATATCATTTTGATGGCCGACGACGATGCGGAAGACTGCTGGCTGGCAACTGAAGCCTTTGCAGAAAGTGGTGCAAAGGCTGCGTTCTGCTGCGTTTTGGATGGTATCGAACTTATGGACTACCTCTCGGAGCCTTCCCGCTCTGAGGCAAAGGGACTGCCAAGCCTGATCCTGCTCGATCTGAACATGCCGCGAAAGAACGGCGCCGAGGTCATGAACGAGATCAGGTCCGAACCCGCACTTCAACAGATTCCGATTGTAGTTCTGACCACTTCCAACGAGGAAGACGTTCCCCATGTCATCAGCGAAATGGCGGATGGATTCATCACCAAACCGGTAACCTTCGATGAATGGATCGAGGTAATGAAATCATTGGCTGAGCAATGGCTCGTAAAGTAAAGCATTCACCACAGCGCTCACCACAGAGGCACAGAGAACTCAGAGGACGCAGATGTGGATTTAAATACTATAACAGAGCGGATCATTGGGGCGGCGATCGAAGTGCATAAGGCATTGGGGCCGGGACTGATGGAATCGGCCTACGAGGAGTGTTTATGTCGAGAGTTGGCGCTGCGCGGCATCGGCGTTGAGAGGCAGTTGCCATTGCCGGTTGAATACAAAGGTGTCAGGTTGGATTGCAGTTACCGTCTTGACCTTCTTGTCGAACAATCTGTCGTGGTCGAAATCAAATCGTTGTCCTCCATCGAACCGATTCACGAAGCACAACTTCTGACCTACCTAAAACTGGGAGGCTGGAAGCTCGGGCTGCTCATCAATTTCAATGTGCCGGCGTTAAAGGACGGCATACGCCGGAGAATTCTGTGATCTTTTTCACTTCTCCGTGTTCTCTGTGTCTCTGTGGTGAAATGTAACTTAGGCGGAAAGGAAAAACATACATTAAAAATGAAGATCAAGACCGGGTTAAAGATTGTCATAGCTGCATCGTTGGCTACTATATCGATCGCGATGGCGACCTCCATTATCGCAGGTAAATATGTACGCGAAATGGCCCGGGAAGAAAAATCCTTCAGCCGGATTCTCGAAAACATCAACGGATTACGCGCTCTCACCTATGATTTCCTGATGTACCGGACGGATCGTGCCAGAAATCAATGGTTGTTGGCCCATGATGACATAGAACGTTTCCTGGCGGCTCCGCGCTTGGGGACCTCGGTCCATGATGAGGCTTTCGACGATTTTAAGGCACGCCACTCCAGAGTGCGCGATATTTTTCAACACCTGCTTCAGACCCACGGGCAGGAAGCCTCTAGGCCCGAACTCGAACCTGTACTCAAAGAAACCGAAAACAGACTGACCGGGCAGCTTTTGTTCGAGACCCAGAACATGGTTTCCGATATTGTCCAATTGTCGTCCGCGCTGAGCCAGAGGGCCCATGACACCCTGCGGCTGGCCGATTTGATCAATATGGGGTCCTGGGTATTGGTTCTGATGATCATAATAATAAATTCCCTCTACATTTTCCATTCGGTCGTCAAGCCTCTTTTCAGGGTGCATAAGGGAGTGGGGATAGTAGCCGCGGGTGATCTGGACCACACGGTGGGTATTGATATACAAAACGAGGTCGGGGAACTCTCCAGGTCATTCGATCAAATGACGGCGAACCTAAGAAGATATACCTTGCAACTCGAAAGGAGCAACAGGGAACTCGAAGACTTTGCCTTTGTCACCTCCCATGACCTCCAGGAACCGCTGCGTAAGATCCAGACATTTGCCGACCGGCTCAAAACAATGTACTGCGGTTCCGCCGGAGACAAAGAGCGCGATTACCTCGACAGAATTGAGCGAAGCGCCGGAAGAATGCGGGACTTGATCTTTGCTCTCTCCAGGTACTCGGGAATAAAAAGCGGCATCGAGTCAATGGAACCGATCGACCTCAAAGGACCCGTTGAGCGGGCAATAGCCGACTTGGAACCTCTGCGTGAAAGTACCGAAGGGATTATCGAGGTCGGTGAGCTTCCCCGTATCGAGGCGGACCAGGCTCAAATGCGCGACCTGTTCCGGAACCTCATCGACAATGGTTTGAGATATCACTGCAACCACGAGCCATTCGTCCAGGTGTATTCTGATTGCGCATGCTCCGATGGGTGCTTCGAGATTCATGTAATAGATAACGGAATCGGGTTTCGCGGCTCATATCTCGATCAAATCTTTAAGCCGTTTCAAAGACTGCATGGGAAAGACTCACCTTACCAGGGCACGGGAATCGGCCTGACTATTTGCCGAAGGATTGTCGAACTGCACGGCGGGACCATTACAGCCCAAAGCGAACCGGATAAGGGATCGACATTTACGGTGCGGCTGCCTCGAGCACAGAAAAAAACGGAGGCCATATAGTGCCTGATTATATTAAACCGACGGTTTTGATGGCTGACGACGATGAAGACGATTGCCTGCTCGCCAGGGATGCATTTGAACAGGCCCATTCAAATGGGACTTTTCTCTGCGTTGAGGATGGCGAAGAGCTTATGGGATATCTCCTGGGCTCCCTGGAAAGCGGGGCACGGGGACCTCAACGCCTCCCCGGTTTAATCCTGCTCGATCTCAATATGCCCCGAAAGGACGGACGGCAGGCACTGAAGGAGATCAAGTCTTTTCCGGCATTCCGTGACATTCCGATCGTGGTGCTCACGACATCGCACGAAGAAAAGGACATCGTTTTCAGCCGGGAGATGGGCGCTGACTCCTTCATCACTAAACCGGTAAAATTCGATCATTGGGTCCGCATGATGACCTCTCTGGCAGATAAGTGGCTTCAAGAACGCAGTAACTCATGTCCCCATGGGACACCCTGAAGCCATGAAAAGAACGGTAGACCCGTAGGATGGGTGGAGCGAAGCGTAACCCATCAAGTCTTTTCGGAACATGACTAAAAACTAAGAACTTAAAACTGAATTTTTAACTCTTTTGAAAACTCCCTTGGAACTAAAAACTAAAAACTCAAGACTAAAAACCCAGAACCCGTAGTCTTCGCGTGCAAGACTGTCTTTTCGAGGATAGCGCACCATGAGCAAGAAATTCATACCGGTTGGAGTGCTCCTGGGCCTCGCGCTTGCCTTGTGTGCCGGCGGATACTGGTTATACGCAGGCAGGCAGGACAAGCCTGCATACACCGGTCCAATCGATAAGATCACCATCGGTACCGTCGGCAACGAAACCTCCACCCTGGTCTTGATTGCCGCAAGCATGGGATATTTCCAGGAAAATGGCCTTGATGTCACTATCCGGGAATATCAATCAGGCAACTTCTCTGTCGATGCGCTCCTGGACAATCAGATCGATTTGGCGTCCTGTTCCGAATTTGCTCTGGTCGAAAGGATCTTTCAGAGAGGCCGGGACCTCAGGTACATGGGGTCTTACGCCACTGTCGATAATACCGAAGTAATAGCGCGCAAAGATAAGATCACCAATGCGGCAGACCTGAGAGGCAAAAGAATCGGCGTAACATCTACAAGCATTGCATCCTTCTACCTCGGAGTTTTTCTGACTTTCAACGGTTTGACTCTCGATGACGTGGAACTGGTGGACGTCAAACCATTCAATATGCAGGATGCACTGGAAGAGGGAAAGGTGGACGCAGTCATAACCTGGGAACCGAACGCCTGGGGCCTAAAAGAGAAAATGGGCGACAGGGTGATTTCCTGGCCGGGTCAAAGTCAGCCCTACTACTGGCTTCTTGTCGGCACCAGTGAAGTGGTGAGGGCAAGGGCAAGCGCCACCGAACGTTTCATGACGGCGCTGGCAAAAGCTGAAGAGTTTGCAAGGCAAAAAGGCGACGAGGCCAAGGCTATCGTGGGAAGCAGGTATAACTTTGATTCCGCTTACTTGAACCATGTTTGGTGGTCCAGGACAAAATATGAACTATCGCTTGACCAGGCTTTGCTCCTTGCCATGGAAGATGAAGCGCGCTGGATGATAAAGAACGGCATGTCCTACGGTCATAAAGAAATTCCCGATTACCTGCATCACCTCTATGCAACTGCTTTATTAAAAGCAAGCCCCAAATCCGTCCGGCTGATAGCAGTGGAAAAAAGTGAAAGCAATTAGCGGTTCCTCCATGATTCCCCCTACCCGGCGAACATGCGCAAGGGAGGCGAGCGAACCTGGATACACGGGAAAGACAGCTTGCCATAGGGTGAATCGGCAGGTTTTCTCAATATGATCCGGTAATCTTGATCTTTTCGGCCATCCAATTTGTCAAGATCGAGAGTTGTCTTGAGTTTGGCGGTTCATTTCACCGGGCGTTGCATGCCGCGAACGTGGACAGAACAAACAAACCTATCATTCCCGGATCAGGAGATATGGTCGATGCGACAAAGGCCAAGGCCAATCCGCCTCGATGAATATCTTGCGACACTCGTAATTAGACTCTGGTCGGATCAAAATCATCCATTTTGGCGGTATCGATCGTCATTCTATTTTGTAGCCAATCCTGTCGAATCGAATCACACCTTTATCATTGTCCCTGGACCAATAGATGCCTCTTGCGATTCCCTTGACCCTTGATTGTTCAACAAAACCCCAGAATTGACTGTCGTAGCTGAGGTCCCGATTATCTCCCATCACGAAGAAGGAACCGTTCGGCACAGTTACGGGTCCGAAGTTATCTCGGGGGCTCTGCGCGGCAGTCAAAGTCCTGCTGTCATCGTGAATGACATAAGGTTCTATTTGCAGTGTGCCGTTAACAAAAAGCTCTTTGTCTTTAATTAAAACAGTATCGCCGCCCACCGCAACGATACGTTTAATAAAGTCTTTCTTTGGATCAACCGGGTACTCGAATACAATAAGGTCGCCGCGTTTTGGAGTTCGCGCTGCTGGTCGGCGGTCTACCAGGATGCGATCTCCGACCAATAATGTTGGCTTCATACTTGCGGATGGAATCCTGTATGCCTGTATATAGTTTTGTTTAATATACTCTGGAGATAGACTGCCAAAAAGCCAGTGCTCCGCAATAAGAAAAGTTGCAATGATTCCTATATAGACAATAGTCTTGTTAAATTTACGAGGTGCATATTCGATGCGAAGTCTCCGTGCTGTTATGATTGCATCAGAAATGGCGTACACGAAAAAACCTATCCCGATGGCAACGATGGACAGGAATGAAAGGACGATGTTGCCGGCATCGAGAGCCAAAGGAGCAACTGACAACAGCAAAGGGAATAAAAGAAGGACAGTGAGTCCCTTGGATGCCTGCCCGTTATAGATCTGGCCCAGCCCTGGTCTGATGAGGCTAAAAAGTCCAGCGATCCACCATTTTCTAGGCTTGTTAGCCATAGGCTTGCCTTGATCTTGCTCGTTTGCGAAATTCACCATCTACAAGGTCCTTCATTCTTGGCTGGTGCCCTGCTAATTGTATCCGTGACAGCCGGATACTACACTCCTGTCGAGCTTAACTCAATAATTTAAAAACAGCTTGCCACCGTACGTAATGACGCCTCGCAGATGGCCACCTTCTCAGTGTCCGAGATAGTCAACCTTGCTTGCCAAATTCGAAAGAACCAGTTTGCAGCGATTCGGTTAACAGATGATTCGAAAACAGCGAAGATTTTGGCGCTCAATTTCTCAAAGACGAGATGTGGCAACTTTTCAGGGCGGCAAGAGGGTTATGATTCGAGAATTATGCCACAAAAGGTTTAATACTGAGGGGTATTGGATGATTCAGCCCTTTTGAAGTCGATCCTCTGATTAAATTAGCCTGGAAGTGCGGATGGCCATAGAACAGGAGGGACACAATTTTACATCTCTTGCCCCTCCCATCCGGTTCCGGGATTTAAAAATCTGAATAAAAAAGGGATCAACTTGTCTGGCCGCCTCTCTCCCTTCTTAAACTTCCTCAGATCTGTCTAATTACCTCTCGTGGCATGGCCATTCCCTTTGTCCTGCAAAATTTTTTGGTGGATTCCCGTTAGTCTTGTTTTCCATTGGTTTGTTTTTCTTCGATTCTGTTCTTCTCACAGCACTGAAGCCTTTCGAGCCGTCAACCACCGATATTAGCTTGCCTACATATTCTTTCATTTGATTAACCTGGGTGTTCATGAGTTCCGAGGCCGAGGCCGATTCCTCCGCATTGGCTGCATTTTGCTGAACCACCTTATCCATTTCACTCACGGCCTTGTTGACCTGCTCGATTCCCTGTGCCTGTTCAAGGGAAGCCGCACGGATTTCACCGACCAGTTGGCTGGACCGTTCAACATTAACCGCCAGCTCACGGAATTCCTTTTCGGTCTGTCCGACCAGTTCTGAACCATCTTTAACTTTCTTGACTGTCCCTTCAATGAGATTGGCGGTATTCTTCGCAGCTTCAGCCGCCCTCATGGCGAGATTTCTAACTTCATCAGCAACCACAGCAAAGCCCGCACCGGCCTCTCCCGCACGCGCCGCCTCCACTGCTGCATTCAGGGCAAGCAGATTTGTCTGAAAAGCGATTTCATCGATTGTCTTGATGATCTTGGAAGTCTCCTCGCTTGCCTTGGAAATCTCACCCATTGAGGTGGTGAGTTTATCCATTATCTGACTGGAGCGAGAGACCGTCTCTTTTGTGCTTGTCATCAACTGGTCTGCCTTACTTGCGTTATCCGCATTCTGTTTGGTCATGGAAGACATCTCTTCAAGGGACGAGGATGTCTCCTCTATGGATGCCGCCTGCTCGGATGCTCCTTCCGCAAGTTGCTGGCTCGACGATGACATCTGATCCGAGGCTGTGGACACTTCATTCACAGCTCCATTGAGGAAAGACATTGATTTTAACATGGGCCTGACAATTGAACGTGTGAGAAGATAGCCGGCGGCAACCATAAGGAGACCGATAGCGAGGGCCGTGATCAGGACAGCCATAACAACGGTGCGACACGCTTCTTCGATAATGATCCGGTCATTGCCGATGAATAACATTCCACCGATCTTGGCATCGGCGCCAATAATTGGCCAATAGGCGGTGTTATAAATTTTTCCCTTAATCGTGTTCGTGTTGAGGTATTTCAGGCCTTTTTGGAGTACCGTCTCGATAACCTTGAGGTTATCCATTTTAGTGCCAATAAGGCGCTTTCCATCCTTTTCCAACGTCGTCGAGACCCGCTCATCGCCTTTGAAGATGGTACATTCCACATTAAACCGCCTCTTAATATCATCGACAAATTTATTAGCCGCAGTCAGATCGATCCCCGGGGTGATGGTCCCTACAATCCGATCATTGATCTTGATGGGTGCCCCTGCCCGGAGGGAAAATTTTTCCACTGCCCCATCTTCAATACCCACGGAGATCTCCCCGGCCAGTGCCTTTTTGACATTGATTTGGTTTGCGACGCTGTCCCCCATTTTTTCCGAATGCCCACGAGCGACGACATTCCCATCAATGTCTGCGATGGTTAATACTTGCAGCCCATTGTCCGTCATCAATTGCTTGCCAAGTTTCTCCAATCGCTCGGTATCCTTTCTCTCGAGGGCCTCAGCCAGATCAGGGCGGGTAGAGAAAGAGGCGGCATGTCTTTTCACCTTGTCCACCATATCATCCATAACTCCCTGGACTCCTGCGGCAGCCAGGTCAATTCGCTTTTCGGCATACTCATCAAATGACTTGGAAAAAAAGTAATAGGCAGAACCGAAGATGGCGCCACCGACAACAATAGTAGTTAATAGAACCAGGCTAACAGTTTTTCCTGACAATGAGATTCTCGATAGTTTCAACATGTGACATCCTTGTGGAAATTAAGGTAAAATCTTCTGATTGTGAATCAAGTGGCCGCTCTGCCTGATTCTTTTTATTGTTGACTCATGACGAATACTTTCAACTATTCTGCCGCGATTCCCTCCTCTTTTGATATGAATCAATGTGAGTATGGAACCGCTTCATTATTTATATCGTGTAAAATGAAGCTATTCTTTAAGAAAATTCTCAAATCTGAAGCGTTTTGTCTTGATTCACTGACAGGTTTCTTCAAGAAAAGCGTTATGTCAATTATGGCATAACGAAATCATTAAACTGCTTCATAGTCGTTAGCGTAAAGGCATGTGACTGTTTCAGGTCATGGTGGCTGATGATGGACTTCTGCACCAGCTCTTTCAGAGCGCCGTTGGCAATTCATTAAGTACCGGAAGAAATCTATACTACCTATCGTCAAGATTTATGGAAGCATCTCCTGCTCTGGCGACCAGGTGTTCATAGAGGACAACGGCATTGGTTTCGATGAATGTTATTGCCAACAGATTTTCAAGCTTTGAGCGGCAGAACCTTGAATTCTGAACGGAGGGAAGAGCATAACGAGAAGATGCGGAGGTGTTAAATATTTCTTGCGTGTTTTGATTGGCAAAAAGATACCATGGGCCTTCGGGGTGCTCCCTTAGCTTTTTCGTGCGGATTCCCACCCCGAAAGGTTCCTCCGGATCTCTCGGTGGTCAAGTTCATGCATTATTCGGTCAGATCGGTTCCCTCACCCAAGGCCAGGCATCATCTGCAGGCAGGCGCGTGGCAACAGAGGCGATCATTTCCTCGGCGGTAGCGAAATCAAGCTTGGCCGTGTCGATCGTCAGGTGATAGTTCCGGGTGTCATACCAGTCGAGACCGGTTAAGGCCCGAATATGGCTGGAGCGATACTGGTCCGAGCGCTCGATCATCTGAACGGCCTCAGCCTTGCTTCGCGCATGATAAGTGCTCATGACCCGCTCCACCCGGAACGCCTGAGGGGCGTGAACCATAACGTTGAGAAGCCGTGCCCTGCCGCGCAGCAGGTGGAATGCGCCGCGGCCGAGAACCACGCAGGACACCTGAACCGCCAGTTCGGTAATGAGGCGGCGCTCGATCTCCGCCAGTTGTTCATAGGAGGCCCAGCTCGGCGGCGGTGGCGTGTAGATATAGTCCGGGGCTCCCACCTTGAAGACCGAAATCAGTTCCTCCCCAAAGCTCTGTGGACTCCCTTCGAGGCCTTCGATCTCCGCTTCATCGACCCCCAGTTCCTTTGCGGCCCGCTGCAGGATCTGGCGGTCGATGAAGGCATAGCCGAGCCGCCTGGCGACCTGCTGGCCGATGTAGGACCCGCCGCTGCCCAGTTGACGGGCGATCGTGATCACGACTGTCGCTGGCATGGCGTACCTCCGCGCGTTTTGTGCTCCTCCTTGTCCTTCTTCGATTCGTCAACCCGTTCACGCAATTCATGCAGTTCGATTATGAGTTGTTCCTTGGTCTTGTCTTCATCCTGCATTTCCGACTCCGCGGAAGCTCAATGCATAGGTTCGCCTGCATATGGAGCAAAGTGCATCATATTGGATGGCCCAGCAAAGAAGAAGCGAGCGAAAGGAAGAATCTGCAGGCCATTTTGGATCGCAAAGTCAAAAAGAACCCGAGCTTCAATGCAAGATTTAACCTAACCACACACACGGGGTGATACAAGGGAATTCGCGTAACGAAACACCCTTGATATCTTGCCAATCTCGAAAGAACCGGTTTGCGGCGATTCGGTTAGGGATAAAAATACCAGGAAGGAAACGGAAAAGTGGTTGAGACGAATCTGGCTTGGGGATTCAGCAGCCCTGAAGGTGAGAACCTAAAATGCTGCTGTTGGCTTCCAAAAAGCAGCGTGAAAAGTTAATTTGTTGTCGACATGGATAAAATCTGGGGTGAGAAACCGGCAATGGCGCGTGGTTCCCGCTTGGCCGTCCCGGGGGGCCCGCGAACCCCGTTTTCCTCCTGCGCAACGGTTTTTAGGAGGGCGCATTGAAACCGGAAATATCCGACCTGCAGCGTCAGGTCCAGAAAAACTGCGATGTATCGGACGCCCGGCACGCCGGGGTGTACTCGCTCTGCGGCCTTCTGCTGAGGATGCGGGACCTGTACAAATGGGAGCACCGGATGGTCCCCTGGCAGGAGCCCGAACCGGCCGATCTTCTGGGGTGGATAGAAGACCGTGAGCAATACTGGGAGGAAATTATAGAGGGAGAAATCGCGCCGGTTGTCCTGGGCGCAGAGCGGTTCGATCCTTACGACATGGCCGGACTAAACGTTCGCCTGCGCCCGCTGGGCCTGGTCTATGGGGCGGGCTACGGCATCGGCATGAAACCCACTTTTTTCCTGGCTGAATGCGCCGAATCGAGGTCGTTGGGCGGGCTGAGAATAGACGTGGTAAACCGGGAGCTTGCCCGCGACATCTTCATGACCCCGGCGATGCGGCAAGGAGAGCAGATATTCGCCAGGCGGTCGTGCATGCTCTTTTTCCTGTGGGACCAAATTCTCGAGGCGCCCCCCTCTGCGCGGGAAGCCGTGGAGTTCGGTCTTGCCCGGTACGGGGTGGGTCTCGACGAGATCCGCCGCAATGCGGCTCGCCTCGGGGGCCTACTGGAGCGGATCGCCTTGCGGGAACTCGAAACCTGGGTCTACCACGAAATCGGGGAAGGGTTAGAGACCGGCTTCGACAGCGGCCTCTGGCAGGAAATGGTCTCTGCCTACGCGAACAGCCCGGTCGAAATCTTTGCCCGCGTGCTGAAAGACGTTCTTGCGGACACCCACTCGGAAGGGCTGCTCGGCCACATCGTGCAAAATCGTGTCGAATCCTCCCTCGGGTTCTACGTCGCTTTCCAGCGCGCCATCTCGCGGGCGGTTTTTCCGGAAATCCGGGAAGCCTTCTTCGAATTCCGGCAAACCGGCGACTGGAGGCTGATCGAGGCGGCCCGAGAATCTGGGCGACGGAACATGTACCGGTACGCGGCCGCTCTGGCGCGGCTCCACCAGGAAGCGCAGGCCTCAGGGACCGACAGAGCGAGGGCTCGTATCATATCGGAAATCCTCCAACCTCTGGGCATCGCCAGAGGCGGCGGCGAGTAAGACTGGCTTGGAAATTTGTTTCTGATCCGTAACTTAAAGGGGTTGCGGAGCGGCTGAATATGTGCGGACTATTGTACCTGACCACCCTTTTTTATGCAATGTGTCAAATCAAGTCCGTCTTCGGACAAATTAACCCTTGAGCTCTTCACGTGCCTTCTGTGCGCATGCAGGGCAAATACCATGGCTAAAATCGGCTTCAGAACGATCGCGAATGTAGGCCTCGATTTGTTGCCAATAGCCATGATCATCACGTATTTTCTTACACCAGGCGCAAATAGGGAGCAAGCCTTTCAAGGTCTTGACCTTAGCAAGTGCCTCCTGGAGTTCTATGATAAGCTTCTCACGCTCTGCCCGCGCCCGCTCCCGCTCTGTGATGTCTCTTGCAATGGTCGATACACCAATTATCGAATCGGAGTCATCTCTGACAGGAGATATTGTTAACGAAACATTGATGTAGTCACCATTCTTCCTTCGACGTATGGTTTCATAGTGAACAATGCGCTCACCACCATGTATTCTTGCAAGCAAATCCGGTATTTCATGAAGATGTTCGGGTGGGATGTATGTAGATATGGGTTGTCCAATTACTTCTGCGGCAGTGTAGCCATAAATTATTTCAGCGGCCTTATTCCAACTTGTGATTATGCCGGCAAGTGTCTGTGATATAATTGCGTCATCAGAGCCTTCCACAATGGCCGCCAATTGTTTGCTCGCCTTCTCCGCTTTGCGACGTACATCGATTGCGATCTGAAGTTTGCTGTTTGCTTCTTCGAGTTCCCTGGTGCGTTCCAGTACAACATCTTCGAGATGGTCACGGTATTTTTTGAGTTCAATATCGGTGCGTTTTCGTGCTATTGAGTAGCGGATGGAGCGTTCCAGGAGATCGGGGGTGATTTGTCCTTTGACTAGGTAGTCATCTGCACCGGCCTCCATGGCTTCTATATCCACATCGTATCCTCCCTGGCCGGTAAGAAGGATAATCGGCATCTCACACCCGCGCGCAATCACCTCGCGCAAAAGCTCTACACCGTCTTTTCGGCCAAGGCGATAGTCAAGGAGATAAACGTCGTGTTCAGCACGACAAATCCCTTCTACACCTGCTTCATACGTACTTACCCACTGCAGATAAAACGTTGTCGAGCTAATCTCCGAGAGCATACTTCGCAACACTGTGTAGTCATCCTCATCGTCCTCGATGAGAAGCACTCTGAGATAACGTTTTTCCATCCTGGTTTCCCACCGTTCGAGTGTAGCGTTTTAGATACCGAGTCCCGGGTTGTTTTGCACCTCTCGGTCTTCACAATGGATGATGATAAGTCATAAAGAGCTAATATAAAAGAGCGTGATCGGAAATAAAGATCCGCTTTGGCAAACCCCGAGGCGGCTTTCACCTCTAAGAACCTGTCTGCAAACGAATGACCCTCGTCCACGGATGTCAAGAAATCCGGCCCCACGCTGATCTGTGCTTTTTGAGCTTGTGTGTACGTTGTACCCGGAATGAACCCAACGAGATACTTGAGTGTCCATGAGATCCCCAGTTTCCGACCTCATCGAACATGTTGCAGGTTCAGGGGAATCACATACTAAGATCATAAAGCGTTATGCGTCTGTTCTTTGGGTTTCAGGGATTGGCAAGGAGAGGGGCTATAGTAATCCACGTTCGAACCGTTCAGTTGCTCTGACGAGTGCAGACATGATGCATGATCATGGATTTACCAAAAAATCAGAAACCCGGGACTTGCAAATATTGCAGTCCTTCTGTTTACCGCACACTCTTTGCTTTTCCGGATATATCTGTGAACGTCGCATCCCTTTGCAAAAGCCCGCTGCTAAATGCCGCCGATTGCGGACCCGGTTCCTCCGACAACATGCATTCCGGCGACTCTTTGCAGGAGGAACTCAGAGCCACGGTGCTCGGAGTTTTTTCGCAAATTTCCATTTCCGAAGCCGAACTGATTACAAGACAGTCGCCCGGCCCCTTGAAGCTGCAGGTGTCTGAGGCCATTGCAACACCAGGGAAAAGTAACAGCAGGACCAACAGCAACTTCATGGGGATCTCCTTATCCGGGTTTTGAGTGAAGGGTTGATGTCACGTTGCATTCAGCCGTTTTTTGGAAGCAAGGACATACAGCCCTTATGAAAGCGGGCGCCGAGGTCAATGGCGCCGCTGACTAAAGCGAAGGCCACGCAACGGGCGTAATCGTCATTTAGTTCCTCCCCGTTGAGCGTTTCCTGCTCGTAGCTCTCGCAATCCTGGCACGAAAAACCGGGCCATCTTTTGCGAATGGTGTAGTCGAGGCAGTCACCGTACTTTCGACAAAACACGTTGCGCCTTACTTCTTCGGAATTCTCCGCGGCCATGTAGCGTACAGGTTTTCCCTTTTCCACGACTGTCTCCTCTGATTTTGGGGGACCATCTTCTTTTGTCCCTTAATATCAGCCGGTTCCGTGAATTGAAATCAGGTTAAACAGGGCATTTGCGTACTCTACGACTGTATTTTCCTCACCCTAAATATAGGGGCAAGTAGACCGTCCTTTGGTGCTCAGTTTACCGGTTAGGATTTTGCGCGGCTTTACTGAGACTTCACCTTCGAAAACTCTGCCGCACAAATGATCAGGTCAGGTTTTTGAGCCAGCTACGCTTTGCAATAGGTTTTAGGACCGCATTGAAAGACAAGGTGACGCAATCCCCGGGCAGGAATTGGGATGAATATCGTGACCGGCCCGGCAACGTTCTAGAGGCAATGGCATGGTGTGTGGAACAGCAGAAAAGCTGGACAGCAGACGAGCCTAGTGAAGACGCTCGAAGCGTTCGCAAGCAGGTGCAGGGTGAACTGGAAGACTACAATCATATGGAACCGGTTTTGCTTGAAAAAACGAATCTTTACGGACCTGGATTTAACGGATTGGACTATCCTCTGGATTCGCAAGGGAACCCCATCTGGCAAGATACTGAATATGTTGTTGTGGCAGTGATAAAGATCCACTTTTTGCCAAAGACAATTCGGCGTGGTGACGACTCCACCAAAATCATCAAGAGGCTCTCTCGTTCACTGGGCACCGAGTTGCTTTCGCTCCATCTTCGGGAGACCTATGTAGAAGCTCGCGAAAGGCTTAGCCGCGAGCGTCTTGCAGCCTGCAATGATATGGCACATGAATTGCGCAATACCCTCGCCAAGATGGGTTTCATCTTTTCCACTATCAATACGTTAGTGAGTTTTTTAAGGGCGCAATGGAAAAACGAGTTACAATTCGATGGAAAAGTCACCATTCTGGGACACCTCTCGACGCTACTCCTGCACGGCCAACCCCATCTCGAGGGCCAAGACAAGCTGATTCAGCTCAGCAAAGAATTGCTGGCGGAACAAGATGAACTGGCCAATTTGTTCCTCTTGCCTCAGCAAGAAGCTGAATGGTTAACCTCAAGGATTCGCCCGAAATGGAATCACCTGTTAACATCGAGTCGAGTGTGGGAAGAACAAAGAGAGGAAATAGAGCATCTCTTGGACCGCCTGCAACAGGCTATCTGGATTGTGGTAGACCAGAAAGTTGCTCAAAAATTAGTCCACCTTCCCGAATATCTAAGAATGATGTGGCCGAAGCTGGCTTACACTCAGTTTTCTGCAGAAAACTCCATAGTACTAGAAGAGCTATTGACCCTCCTTGAGCATCCGGTACTAAGTATCAGACAAAAACACCAAATGAAAAGAGCGTTGAGCTCTCTTAGGGTGCTTCTTCGAACAATTTCCGGGATTGAAGAACAAGCAAACAGGGTGATCAACTCATTGAAAAACGGAGAGCATACCGAAATATACCAGTGATTATGGACTTATCCGTTAATAGGAACCACGTTTCTCGAATCACAAGAGTCCATATCTTCCAATACCGAGGGACGCAAGCCCATATAGATACTTCTGGTTTCTTCGATTGATCGTTGTAGAATAGGAACGAACTGCTTCAGGTGATTCGAGACAGCAGTGCAATCACCTTCGTCCACGAGATTCAGAGCCTTTTCAACATGGAACTTAAGGGCAGCGAGTGTCTGCCCGATGCTGTCGTGGAGTTCGGAAGCAAGGCTTTTCCTCTCTTCCTCCTGTATGGTAAGGATCTTCGATGAGAGGGCGCGCAGTTCATCCTTGGATTTCCAAATCGCTATAGCGTAGCGAATGGACCGCTCCAGGATAGAAGCGCTAATTTCATTTTTGAGCAGGTAGTCCGCTGCTCCCATCCTCATTGCCTGGAGATCTATTTCGTAATTTCCGGCGCCAGTAAGAAAGATGATCGGTATCTTACATCCCTTCTCTGTTACTTCGTGAAGGAACTCCAATCCATCACGATCACCTAATCGATAGTCCAAAAGGCAGACATCAAAAGAATTATTAAATATAGCATTGATTCCAGCATCATAGCTTGAAACCCACACTGACATAAATCTCATATGTGTCATTTCAGAGAGAAGATTATGAATGCAAAAGAAATCGTCTTCATCGTCTTCGATGACAATAATTCTCAGATGCGAATTCTCGGGAGGTTTCGGATCAAGAGTCGATGTCAATCATATCCTCCGAAGCGAGTTTTCAGTGTTGGACCAGAACGGCAGGGCGATATAAATAGGACATCGCATTGATCGGACAAGCTTTGTGTCCTATCTGCCAAAATACTTTGAATGAGAAAATTATCACGATTTTTGCGCATTTAAAAGAGGAAAGCGGCAGACAGCAGCGCATATAAAATCTGTCTGTTCTGGTTCTCAATCTTCAGGAGGGACGTAATAACTTGTTCTGGAAAACAGTTTGATTCTTCAATTTACCGCTGATGAAGCGGCCAAATAGTTGATACTGCGGACTATTGTGTGACACCGCCTTATTGAAGTTGATCCACAGCTTCAATTGGCCAGAAGGCGCGGGTAGTCGTACCTTCACCGGGAGTGGACTCGATTGAGAAGCTCCCACCGGTCAATTCGGCCCTTTCTCTCATGCTGGTAAGGCCAAGACTTCTGGCGGTGCTGGTCTGGAGGATCTGATCCAAATTCATTCCCACACCATCGTCAGAGATGACCAATTCGATCCCATTCCCATCGTTTGAGAGAGTTATGTCAACCCACTCCGCCTTGCTGTGCTTGGCGATATTGTTCAGTGCCTCCTGGGCGATTCTAAAGATGTTTACCTTCAGGTTTTCAGGGATTTCTTCTTCTGCTACTCCGGTCTCAAGCTCAATGTGGCGTTGGGGATAGAGTTTCATGCATTCATTGCGCAGCCACTCAAGTGTTGCCAAAAGCCCCACATTGTCCAGCATAGGGGGACGCAAACCCATGTAGATATTTCTGGTTTCCTCAATTGAGCGCTGGAGAATCGGAACGAACTGCTCCAGGCGGTCCAAGGCTGCACTGCCAACACCTTCATCCCTGAGCCGCAGAGCCATTTCAACCCAAAGCTTAACAGCGGCAAGAGTCTGTCCGATGCTGTCGTGGAGTTCGGAAGCAAGCCTTTTCCTCTCTTCCTCCTGAACGGAGATTAGTCTTGAAGGTATTTGCCGGAGTTCCTTGTTGGCTTTTTCCAGTGCAGATGTTCGCTCCTCTACCCTTCGCTCCAGCTCGTAGTGAGCCCTTCGCAGCTCCTCATCCGCCCGCTTATGGTCAGTTATGTCCTCATATGTACCCAACACCCCCCTGATTTCACCCTTCACATCAAACAGAGGAACCTTACTTGTACGAACCCAGATTTTGTCACCACCCGGTGTCGTCTGGGGTTCTTCATAGCCGAGTTTAGGCCTCCTCGTTTTTATCACCTCCAGGTCATCCGAACGATATAGTTGTGCCTGTTCCCCCCAAACAATCTCAAAGTCGTTTCTACCTACAATCTCCTTGGGTGATTGGAGACCGGCATCGAGAGCAAATGAGCGGTTGCAGCCCAGGTAGTTTAAATCGAGATCCTTCCAGAAGACCCTTGCCGGGATGGTATCCAGGACCAAATGTAACATTTGTTGCGACTCACGCAACGCCTCCTCTGCCCGGCTGCGCAGAGTGACATCACTCATATTCGTTCTGCACAGCCCTGTGCCGTCTTCCCCTTCAGAGTATATGCTTTCGAGCCGAGCATAGAATTGATCCCCACCTTTCGGAGACAATCTTACCTCAGCAATCTGCCTTTCACGCCTATCAAAAATAGCGTTAAGGTGAGAGAAAAATTCCTTTTTATCCGGCTGGAAAACAGAATATTGAAAATGCTTGTTAAGCAAACGTCCTCTCTCAATACCAAGCTGTCTGGCTGCAGTCAGGTTTAGATCAACGATTTGGCCGTGTTTGTTCAGGGTAAGGTAGCCGACTGGAGCAAAATCGTAGAGGTCTGCGTATCGTGCGCGTGAAATTTCGAGGTCGTTTTGAACCCGCCGGAGTTCTTCGTTTTGCATTTCGAGTTCGATCTGATGCACCCGCAGTTCATGAATAAGGGAGTTTGCATCTTCCAGGCTGGTATCACCCAGTCTATCGGGCTCGGATTTCAGGTTTTCTTCGGCTCGCGCTCGGAGATCTTCGGGACCTTTCAGGCCTCTCTTGCTTTTCATCATCAGAATCTCCAGATAAGATGAGTATGCCCGATTGACCCCATTACGCCGCCATTCATATTCAGTGGCTCGGATTTTTCAGCTTCCTCAGCTCTTTTTCCATCTCCTGCTATTATGAGTTTCCTGCCGCCCGCCGTCTTTGCAGATCATGCATATGCGCGAAATACAAACCATTTTCTCAGGACTATCCTTCTGCTCCCGAAATATTGGTGTCCACCTTCAATTGTACTCGTTTTTTGCTCTATATAGTCTCGGCGGCCTTCCTCAACGTGACCGGCAATCGAGTTGCCCTATATGAAAACAATAATCATTCCTATTGGACACGCTATGTTATATGAATGTCTTCACCGCTAAGTCAGCAAGGTCTTATTGAGAAATTGAGCACAGACTCCCGGCCTCGGCCTTCGTTATGGTCAACTCTGTGTCGCCGGCGATCCCGTGGCCGGAACCATCTGCAATACCTCGGCGCCGCTAAATCGACGCCGAGCCTTTGTGGAATCCTTCAGAGGAGGGTTAATCCACATTACGTTCTTGATGTTCCAGTGGATGATGCTTATCAAAAAAAAGATGGTAATTCTTTTGCCACAGAAATTATTTCTCACCCTTTTTCCACACCTCCGGCGAAAATACAGCATGATAATTCTTAATTATTGCCGCATATTTTTCGACAGGAAGCCTCGCCGAGAGGTTTTATGGCCGGTCTGTGTGCCTGTTTCCAGGTTAAAAATGGGATGAAAATCAGGAAGAAAACCACACAAGATGCTTTCGTAAGCAAATCCGCCGCACAATCCCGCTTTTGACCGGGTCAAAAAGGATGCTTCTTAAGAGAAAAGATGAGAAAGGACAAGAAGCCAAGAGTGAAAGAGAAACTCCGGACAAGGGCTGAGGAGTCTGTAGCCTCGGAGAAGTTATCTGAAGATATGGCATTCGATTCTGCCGCGAGCCTGGAACATGAATTGCGGGCTCACCAGGTAGAATTGGAGATGCAAAATGAAGAGCTCCGTCAAGCGCAGGCTGAGCTTGAGGAATCAAGGGCACAATATGCCGATCTCTACGACTTTGCTCCCACGGGGTATCTCACACTCGATGAGCGTGGAGTGGTAGTGGAAGCTAATTTAACCCTGGCCAGGCAACTGGGAATCGAGAGAACTTCCCTCATCAATAAGCGGTTTCGCCTTTTTTCCGAGCGGGACGCAAAGACAATAGAGGCACATTTTCGGGCAGTTTTTAGTACGCAGACGCCTCAGACCTGTAGAGTGCTGCTGGTAGCAAAAAACGGCGAGGAGATTTACGCGAGGCTGGACAGCATTTTCATCGCAGAAAACAATGGCGCAAAACGGTGCAGAACGAATGTGATCGATATCACTCTCGCCAATCAAGCGGAGGAGGCCATACGAAAATCTCGCGATGAACTGGCGCAGGTTCCTGCCAGACTATTAGCCGCGCAGGAGGAGGACAGAAAAAGGTTGGCGGGTGAACTTCACGACAGTATCGGGCAGATTCTGGCGGCCCTCAAGTTTCGTATCGAGCACGTCCTCCATGTCATGAAAAATGGGAAATCCGAAGAAGCACTGGAACTTCTCGAACAGTTTATTCCAACACTACAATTCTCGATTGACGAAACGCGAACCATGTATATGGGTCTAAGGCCCAAGTTGCTGGATGATTTTGGTGTTATCGCCGCCATAAACTGGTACCGCCTGGAGATAATGAAACTCTATCCGGGCTTTCACATTGAACCTGAGATAAGAGTTGAAGAGACGGATATTCCTGAGCACCTGAAAGTTGCGATATTTCGTATAAGCCAGGAGGCGATGAACAATACTGCCAAACATGCCGGAGCGGAATGGGTAGACCTCGTTCTAGTAAAGCATGATCAGGTGATTGAACTGAGCATAACAGACGATGGAATCGGGTTTGACTTGGACGATGTGCCGGGTTGCGAAAGATCATACGGACTATCCGGAATGAAAGAAAGGACCGAGCAAACGGGTGGAAGATTCACCGTTGAATCCGTCCCCGGCAAGGGTACTACGGTAAGGGCTGTCTGGGGACTGCCGGGAGTGGATTACAATTGACCGGAGATGTCCCTGGCAAGATTTAGACCGAAACGAAGAATTCCCTTCTGGTTCCGTTGGATCTGCATATAAAATCATCTTAACATCCCTGCCAATTTCGCAAGAGTCAGTTTGCTGCGATTCGGTAAACAAATGATTTGAGAACTGCGAACATTTTGGCGCCCCATTTCTCAATCAGAGGAGAGATCTTATGATTTCCCGTCTTCGGTTATGAGCCACCCTATTCCTCGCGCACTTTTCACCCTTCACATCAATATGCCCGGATCAGATGTCAGATACCGGGAGTTCAGGGTCCAGAGAAGACGTGGTGAGCTACCCGATGCGAGGAAGTCTGCATGTCTGGTCATTGACAATCCGATATTCCACAAGTATGGTTTGGATAAACAAGATGGGTAGGGGGCGATTATCTAATTTTGGCTCAACGGCCTGGCCCACGGGCTATTTTAGTTAAATGGAAAAGAAGGTTTCGTCCGGAATACTGTAATCCAGATCGGGCGGTAGGCTCCAGAACTTGTGCTATCGAAATAGCGATTGAGGTTGCTCACGGGATAGTTCAAAATTCGAGAATTGCCAATGAAGGCAGAGAGCGCACGATGCCTACATTTCCATGTTTTTCGGGATCATCGTTAAGATGTACTTTGGCCCGGGCGAACACTCGCCTCCGCATTTCCATGCATATTATAACGAGTACAAGGCGACCATCAACATACACACATGCGAAATCATCGAGGGGGACCTTCCTCGCAAACAGGTAAAGCTTGTCCTGGCATGGGCTGAACTGCATCAGAAAGAGTTGATGGCCGATTGGCGCCTCGTCACGAATGGTGAAGAGCCTTTCAAGACACACCACTCCAGTAAGGAGCGCCGTCATGTACCCTTCCATAAAAGAAGTGACTCCGCGAGATGACTTCGAATTGAGGGCTTAAGGAATTGAGGGATTCTGCTCACCGCTCACCGCTCACTGTTCACTGCTCACTGTTCACTGCCGGTCCGGTCAGCAAGCGCTTGAGCATATCCATTGCCTTGCCGAATTTCTCCCAGTCCCCCTGCTGCATTGCCTTCTGGGCCTCATCAAACTGCGCCCTCGCCTGCCCCAGTTCCGGTCCCTGGCGCAGCGCCTGCTCGGGATTTTGAGGTTTCTGCGTCCCGAAGACGGATTGGATGGCCTCATCGAGTGTAGGCTCCATCACCACTTTGTCCCCCGAAATCACGATTACGCGCTTGAGCTGGGGGAAGTCTGTGCCTTCCGCGGTGAGGTACACCGGCACCACGTAGAGAAAGGAATTCTCGATCGGTACTGCGATCAGGTTTCCGCGAATGACTTTCGACCCTCTTTGGTCCCAGAGAGTCAGTTGCTGGGAGATCGTAGTGTTCTGATCGATAATAGCCTCGATTTGCATCGGGCCGTAGATCAGCTTCTCCTTGGGAAGTTGGTAAACGAGCATTTTCCCGTATTCGGGGAAATCGCACCTGGCGGCCATCCAAGAGATCATGTTGTCCCGGTTCTGAGGCGTGAAAGGAGTCATGAGGAGGTACTCGAGCTGGTCGCTTCCGGGGAGCTTCATCAGGATGTAATAGGGCTGCATCGGCAGCGCTTTGCCCGAGTACTTCTCCTGGGAGAGCACCCAGAGGTCCTCCCGGTTGTAGAAGACCTGCGGGACCGTCATGTGAAATGTTCTGTACAGGTCGGCCTGGATGGAAAAGAGGTCCTCCGGATACCGCAGATGCGTTTTCAGGTCCGCCGAGAGCTGATTCAGGTCTTTGAAGAGTCCGGGAAACGCACGCCGGTAGACTGCCAGAACGGGATCGTTCGGATCGGTCACATAGAACTGGACAGTTCCTTCGTACATGTCCACAACGGCCTTTACGGAGTTTCGGATGTAATTCAGTCTTTCCTCAACGCTCCCCGCGTGGAGATTGGAGTAGGGAAAGTGAACTGAGACGGTGTATGCATCCTGGATCCAGTACAATTTGCCATCGCTCAGCACGGCATAGGGATCGTTGTCGAGGCGTAAAAACGGTGCGATCTGCTCCACGCGCTCGTGAACGGCCCTCCAGATCTGGATCTTGCTTTCCGGCCGGAGGTAGGAGGTTAACAGAATGTTGGTGTCGGATTGAGTCCAGGCGAATAACAGCCGCTTCCAAAAGCTGTCCAGCGGGATGCCTCCCGTTCCGCCGTAACTCGTATACACATTCTGATTCCCCTTGGGATAGTCGAACTCTTTGATGCCGGTCGCAACGATCCGATATCCCGCCATCGCCTTGCCGTAGTAGATGGAAGGCTGGTTTATGGTCAGGCCGTAGGCGGATTCGGGTGGGATGTTCTCGATAAGGTATTGCGGAAAGCCTCCTCCGATGGTCTTCGAGACGAAGCTCATGACCAAACCATAACCATGCGTGAACTGCAACTTCTGGTTAACCCAGGTTTGGGCTTCGGCGGGAAGTTCCGCTGAGAGTTCGCGGGCCGAAAGCATCACCTGATGATAACCGTCCGGCAGGTGGTAGCGGTCCACATCGGTCTGGTAAAAGTGATAGTAGAGCCGTATCTCCTGGGCTTGCTGGTACATCTGAAGCAACGGACGCCAGTCCCAGAGACGGATATTCTGAATCGTGTCTTCATTTCTCGCAATCATCTCGGCTGTCAGGTCCGACAGCGCAGGGTAAAATGTTTCCTGGATCGCGTCGAGCCCGTAGGCCTTTCGGGTGAATTCTATGTTGTTCTTGAGATACGGGGTTTCGAGGACCAGCTCGCTCGGCTGTACTATGAGCCTTTGAAAGAAAGCCGGCGCCAGCAAAACCGCGATGAGGTACAAGGCCACGTAAATGCCTGATCCGATAACTATCGCCTTGAATCGCGGACGGAAGATATTGAGCACCAGCAGCGCGCATAGCGCCGCCGAGGCGCCGGCCATGATCCAGAGGGCGATCCGGGTCACATGATCCGCCGTATAGCCGGCTCCGTAAACTACTCCCTGAGTAGAGTAGACGAGTTCGTAGTGAGCCAGGTAAAACCCCCATCCCCAACCGGCGACCATTGCGAAAAACAGGATGGAGAGGTGTGGAGCGATCTTTGGGCCCTGGCCCTCCACCTGTCCGATGCGGCCGAACCGCAGTAAACCGAAGTGTGTGTAGAAGACCAGGACGGCCAGGAGCGTAACCATCGTCAATGCGGTCAGGCTGCTCTGCAAAAGCTCATAAAAGGGGAGACGGAACAGATAAAATCCGGCATCGACTCCGAAGAGAGGATCGGGCAGCCCGAATGATCCGCCATGGCGAAGGCGGAGATATGTATCCCATTGTGCATAGAAGATGACCGCAAAGATCAGGGCGACGGCGGCGGCAAGCGCGCCCATGGCCAGTTTCAATTCCGCGGGAGAGATCTGGATGCCGATTTGCGCAGCAGCGGTAGACCGGCTTGTCCGGCTACCCTCGCGAAAAGTGGCGAGGTTTCTCGTCGCAAGGCGAAGATTGATCCAGATGTACGGAAACGCGACAAGGAAAGCAAGGCAAAACAGCTCCAACCGTATGGCCAGAAGTGTCCAGAATACGCCGGGGTAGCCGAGTTGGCGCATCCACAGCTCCTTCTGTATCCAGCCGGAGATGACAGCCAGGAGCGCGATGAGTACGATTGCTGTAAAAATGATGAGTTTCAGCGGACCCCATCGCCGGAAGATGCGGTAATTTCCTGCAGCTCTATGCCCTTCGACTCCAGGCAACCTTGCCCGCTCGCCATGTGTTGGTCTCTCGATCATTGCTCCACCAGCTTTCCCATGGTCCGGGATACAGGTATTCTCCTGCTCGCCGATCAACCTGGATCACTCACGTTAAGGTCCCGGTCGTCCGATCGTGCTTATGCAAAAGGATCTTGGCCGTGCCGGCGCCGGCCATTATCTCATCAATTACGGTGAGCGTATTGGCCGGATGAATCTGAAAACATATATCCCGATTAGTTGACTACAATCTTTTTTCGTCCCAAATAAAAATGATCGTTGGAAAGCATCCAAAGATAGCCCACAAGTCCCCTTATATCGGTAAAAATTTGAACAGCGCGCCGATTGCCGCAGCTTCTTCTTTGCTCAATTCTCCGATTTGCCCCCTTCTTTCAGCCATACTGCGGAAACGAGTAAAGTCTGTCGGCAGGGTCTCGTTATCAACCAGGAAGGCGATCTTCTGGAGAATTCCCCGGATTTCTTCCGGGCTTCTTATCCGTCCTATTGTTTTGACGAAATACTCAATTTTGATCTTCCCTTTGGAGGCGTTATATTCCAGGTCTTTCACGCGATGGAGCGCAAGGATGGCATAGTCGCCAAGGGCTTGCCAAAAAACTTCGTCATAACCGCGCCATGTAGGTAAATAGAAGCGAAACAAAGCAGGCCTTTGTTTCCCGTCTATCAGGACGGATTTATAAAGCACGACCGGTAAATGTTCAGCTTCTTCTTTGCTTATGCTTTCGAGTAACTCAAACATTACAGTCCTTTGTAATTTACGCAGGCGCTTGTCGAATTGCTCCAGCAGACCGCCTTGACCGGGGATAGTGCCCACAGCTCCCAGAATTTTTTGAAATGCCGTATCCACCATACCGTTCCTCCCTGGTTATTATTGCATAAAGTACTGATCGGGAAAGATTCTGGGGGCCTTATTCTCCCAATTTTGCAGATCGCGGGCAAATGCCCGATCTCGAACCAGTAAGTCAAAGTTCAGTATTGCAAAGGGCGGCGGCAAGACCTTCGAGCTGTGTTTGACCGAAAAAGTAGTTTATGGCAATTGCTATTGAGAAGAATAAAGCGGCTGTCATAAAGGCGGCTGAGACACCATGGCGTTAGCGGGAAACTGCGAAGGCAGTAGCGGGAGGTCGCTTCACTCCAAATGTGAACTTCGCTTACCCGCTCCCGGCTCGCTACCGTTGTTATCCTCCTTCTCTGTCTTCGCGTTCTTCGCGTTCTTCGCGTGAGATGGTCGTACACAACGAAAGATAGTAAGACCGGCAACGTCCAGGCTCAGTTGCGGCCCTGACGGCGGGAGGCGGCAGATGGGACGGCGGCAGGCGCGCCCTTGCCGGGCGGCGCCATGCCCACGCAATCTTACCGATGCTCTTTGAACACGGCCTTGGCCAGCATGATCGCAGACATCGCCGTAGGCCACCCCGAATAAAATGCAAGGTGCGTGATCGACTCTACAATCTCTTCTTTAGTCACACCGTTTTCGAGTGCACGCCCGAGATGGAAGGGCAGTTGTTCGGTTCGATTCAGGGCAACGAGGGTCGCGACGGTGATAAGGCTGCGGTCGCGCTTGGAGAGACCCGGTCTCTCCCATACATCGCCGAAAAGAACGTCATCGGTAATTTCAGCAAGCTTCGGCGCGACATCTCCAATCAAGTCCCGTATCGTAGAACTGGGCTGGTCGGTTGCCATGAGACTACTCCTTTAGACGGTCACCACGATCTTCCCTTTTTGTTGGTTGGATTCCATGTACTTGTGGGCTTCAACAATGCTTTCCAGCGGGAAAGTGCGGTCGATGATGGGTTTCAGCGCACCGGATTCGATCCCGTTATAGACGAATCGTTTGCCGCGAGCAAGCCGCTCGGGGTCCCTGACAATCTCAAACATGGTGTAACCTCGCACTGTTAAACCCTTGGCTAGCGCTGAGAACAAAGGGAAGGTGGTCGGTGCCGTCGACAATGCACCGTATTCAAAGATACACGCACCAGGAGCGGCAGCCTCGGCAAGTTTTCCCAGTAAAGGTCCGGCTACGGGATCAAAGACCAAGCTGACGCCTTTCCCTGAAGTGATGGCCATCGCTTTCTCAACCACATTTTCTTGATCAGTCACTATGACGTGATCCGCCCCCGCGCCCATGAGAAAAGATTTCTTTCCGGCGCCGCGAGAGGTGACGATGGCGAACGCCCCGGCGGACTTTGTGATCTGAATCGCTGCCAGTGCCACGCTACTGCTCCCCGCGGTGATCAACACGAATGCATCTTTTTGTAATTGACCGAATTCAATAAGCGCACCGAAAGCAGTTAGATACTGCATCCAGATCGCAGCCCCTTCGACTGACGATAGACTACCCGGATAGTGGGCCACGGCGTAGGCCGGAACGACCGCGCTTTCACCGTAGACCCCATAGGTCCCCATCGAAAAGGAGGGTATGGTGCTCACTCGGTCGCCGATTTGGATACCGCTGGTACCGGGCCCCACTGCGTCGACGATACCTGCTGCTTCATAGCCGAGTCGTGAGGGCAGCTCAGGGTTTTCCAGGTACTGTCCCTGCCGGAACATGACTTCGGCGCGGTTTAGGCCAATGGCTTCAACCGCCAGACGAACCTCGCCCTCACCCGGCTCCACGAGAGGTAATTCCTCGATCTTGAGTACCTCGGCTCCTCCCGTTTTGTAAAAGCGAACGATCTTTGGCATGGCGCATCTCCCGTGTTGTTTAAATCTATGATAAAGCAACCCAACCACATTGTCATCACACGGGGTGACAGGCTCGCTGATCATGAAGGCTTCCCACGTAAGCAGGAAGAGCTTTTTCCTTTCGTCGTCCGAAGGCGGGCAAGAAATCCCACGACGCGCCTGAAAAGCACGGCTCCGCAAAGGTCTTCGATCACGGATCGACCTTGTCCGGTTATCGCGTCGTCATGTCACTGATTCTCTCATCTCGCGCCGGCTCAGTAGATGCGCAGCTCGCCATGCCGGTGCCCGAGCACCTCGAGCGTATCATTTACTACTACGAAAGCCTCAGGGTCGATATCGGAGACGATCTGTTTGAGTTTAGAGAGTTCTGACAGGGTGATTATGCTGAAAATGACCCTTTTTCCCCGCCCCGAATAGCCGCCACTGCCCTCGAGGTATGTGACGCCCCGGTGCAGTCCTGAAAGTATGAGGGATGCTATCTCCTGGTGGCAGTCCGATATGATGAAGACGGATTTTCTCTGGTTGAACCCGGTCAGCACAGCATCGAGCACCTTTCCGTTCGTGAAGACGAAGATGAGTGAGTAAAGAGCGGCTTCGAAATTGAGGAAAACGGCCCCGGCGCCAAGCACCATTGCGCTGACGAATGTCGTCGTGTCTCCGATTCGGAGCCCGAATTTTTTATTTATGTAGACCGCCACAATATCCAGGCCACCAGCCGACCCCTGCGACCTGAGGATTATACCGCAACCCACCCCGCAGACTATGCCCCCCAGTATGGCCGCGAGTATGGGATTAATGATCGTAATTGTCCCGAATCTGCCGAATGCGGTGATAACGGACAATGCTACCGTGCCGTAGGCGGAGTAAAGAATGAACCTTCTGCTGACGCTGAACCATCCGAGCAGGAAAAGGGGAATATTCAGCAAAAAGTAAGCGTATCCGGCATTGATCGCGGGGATGAGATAATGCGCGACCAGGGCAACGCCCATCACGCCGCCGCTTAGGAAATGCTGCGGTATGATGATGCTGTTTATTCCTGCCGCATAAATAATATTGCCCGCGGTAAGAAGAAAAAGATTTCCTGCGATCCTTTTCCAGGATTCGACCGGGCTCGGCTTGCGGCAGGCCGGGGGCGAGACCTTGTAAGATTCCATAAGTCATCCTATGCGGGGATTCCGGGCCGGCGGATACGAGCCTCTCCAGGGGAACCCCTGCCTTTTCATCGCAATTACTGAAAGATCTGTCACCGTCATCACCACCCTGGCGCCGAACGTTTACATCGCTGAGAAAGTGAGCCGCATTATAATCCGGGTGGCGATGACCTCCAAGACCATAGGAGTAAACACTCAGCCAAAAAATCGGCACGTCGGGACGAGCGGGCAGGCAAAAGCGACCGTTTTATTCACATCATAGGGCATCATCAGGAGTGACAGCGCGGTTTGTAAACCACATAACCCCGATTGTGGTCAGTACGGCCAAGATAGAAGATGGGATAGTTTTCCTGGTTGCATGGGAACAGCTTCACCGGCCAGGCATTTGAGCTATGCAATAAGGCTGGGAACCGTTTCTATGAAAGCCTTTATAGCATCCCGAACGTTTCTGTAATGAACGAGAGCTTCTTCTTCGCTTTTCGACTCGGAGGCCAGTTGCGGCGGTGCGTCGAATCCGGCATGCAAAACTTTCGTCTTTTCAGGAAAAGACGGGCAAGCTTTTTGGGCGTTACTGCAGAGAGTAATAACCCAATCGAATTTCATGCCGTTATACTCTTTCAGGTGCTTTGACCTTTGAGCCGAAATATCGACTCCGGCCTCCTCCATCACCTTAATTATTCTGGGATCGACGAAACCATGCGGTGACACTCCGGCTGAATAGGCTTCAATACGGTCGTCCCAGAAAAACCGGCACCATCCTTCCGCAAGCTGGCTCCGGCAGGCATTACCGGTGCATACAAAGAGAAACTTTAATTTTCTGTGACTTTTTCTCACGTGCAGTCTCCTGCGAGATGCTTTAGAGGACATCACAAATTTAGCACTATAGATAGAAACTATCCATTTGGAAAAATAGATAGTCATTATAGATAGATCTGATTACATTTTCGGCATAGGTCCATCATCGGAAATCAGCAGATCTCCTATATTTTGAGTCGCCGGCACCTGAGTATCTCTCTTTTGGGGTTAATTTTGCAGTACATCCGAGATGGAAAGCATGAAAAAAGGGGCACCCGTTAGAAGTCTAAAAAATAAAGATTTTGCCTTTTTCCTTTGCCAAGCGTTGGCTTTTCCGATTCACCCATTCACCGGAGGAGGGATGAATGCCTGTTTGCGGGCCTAAGCAAAAGATCCATCCAAAAAGGTTCGGTCAGGAACGAACATCTTTCCCGGGTTCATAATGTTGAGTGGATCGAGGGCCTGTTTGATTCTCCGCATGGCGTTAAGGCCGCCGGGACCAACCTCGAGTTCGATGAATGGTGATTTGGCGATCCCTATGCCATGCTCTCCGGAAAGGGTGCCTTCGAGTCCGAGGACGATTGAGAACAACTCCTCGACTGCTTTTCCCGCTCGCCGCCGCTCGCCTTCATCCTTTCTGTCCAGCATGATATTGGTGTGGATATTGCCGTCCCCTGCGTGACCGAAGCAGACTATCGTCAGGTCATATTTTTCGGCCAGCGTGCGTATGGACCTGATGAGTTCGGGTATCCTGGTGCGCGGGACCGTAACGTCTTCATTTATCTTGCCTGGCCTGATCCGCCCCAGGGCCGGGGAAATTGACCTGCGGGCCTGCCAGAGCCGGTCCCTTTCGGCATCGGATTGGGCCACCTCGGTTTTGCTTGCGCCTGCCTTTTTGCAGATTCCGACGATTCTTTCAACCTGACCGTCCAGTAAGACGCCGGGGCCGTCCACCTCGATCAGGACCAGCGCCTCCGCCTCAACCGGAAGCCCGATTCGAAGGTGGTTCTCGACTGCGCAGATCGTGGCCTGGTCCATCAGCTCCATCGTGGATGGAATGATGCGGTCCCTTAATATCTCGCAGATGGCATTTGCCGCACAATCAAGGTTGGAAAAAACGGCAGTCAGAGTACGAAGCGATTCGGGCGCTGGAATCAACCTCACGATTATCTTTGTGAAAATTCCCAGCGTACCTTCGGAGCCTGCCATCAGGCGTGTCAAGTCATAGCCGACGACCCCTTTCATAGTGCGGGTCCCGGTTCGGATAATTTCACCCGTGGGCAAGACCATTTCCAGCCCCAGCAGATAGTCACGGGTCACGCCATATTTCACGGCCCTTGGACCTCCGGCGCACATTGCCACGTTTCCTCCCATTGTCGAAAAAGGAAGACTTGCCGGGTCCGGCGGATAAAAAAGGCCGCACTTTGCAGCGGCTTTCTGAAACTCTCCGGTGATTACCCCCGGTTCGAGCACGGCTGTCATATTGTCGACGTCGATTTCCAGGATTCTGTTTAGCCGGTTTGTAACGATTACCAGCCCGCCCTGAGCGAGGCAGGCGCCAACCATTCCGGATCCGGACCCCCTCGGGTATACCGCAAAACTATACTCATTCGCCAGCTTGACCAACGCCGAGATTTGTGCAGCCTCAGCCGGGAATGCCACTCCTTCGGGCACAAAGCGCATCTTGCTTGCATCGAAGCTGTAGCAGTAGAGTTCTTCCGGTGACGTCAACAGGTTTTCATCGCCCACAATGGCCTTGATTTCTGGAAACGGCAGTGGCATTTATGCTAATATCCTCCTAATTCACTGCGAAGCGTTGATTTTCCCCGTTCACCCATTCAGCTACTCACCTGTTCATTCCAAGAGAAACCGGGATTCAGAAAGATTTTCGTGAATATAGGCTTGCAGGTCAAGTCATTCCAGTGAGCCTCGCGAAGTTTTTATCCCGAACCGATTGCTCAGGTCTAACCTCAACCTGTGCGTGTCAAAAAAATATTGATAACGGATTTGTAATTAAATGGTGCCAGAGTTGCTAATCTGTTATACAGGTATGTGTTTTTAAGGGCTCTCAGGCAACCGCCAACGTGACGGATCGTGAATAAAAGCAAGGGAATTGAATAAAAGTGATCGGCCATAATCAAACCGGGAAAACCGAGGAGTTTCGCTTCGGCTGCGAAGTTTTGCTGCATTCGCCACCATCTTGGTTTCGCTCGGGACGGCTTGGGCTGCTTGCAAATCAGGCTTCCGTCAACAGATCGTTCGAAAGCGTCAAGAAATTGATTGTTAGAGCCGGAGTAAACCTGAGCTGTATTTTTTCGCCACAGCACGGATTTTATTCGGAAAAACAAGCAAACATGATCGAATCCGCCGATTCGTTCGACCCTGAAACCGGCGCCCGGGTAGTGAGTCTTTATTCAGATACCCGCCAACCTTCTATTGAAGCTCTAAAAAAAATCGACATCCTCCTGATCGACCTCCAGGACGTGGGAACGCGCGTCTATACGTATACTACCACGATTGGCCTCTGCCTCGAAGCAGCAGCCCTCGCCGGGACCAGGGTGGTAGTTTTGGATAGGCCAAATCCCATAAATGGTACGGAATTTGAAGGTAACGTGCTCGACCCGGCATTCCGCTCCTTTATAGGAAGGTATCCGGTCCCCATGCGACATGGGTTGACCCCGGGGGAGTTCGCACGCTTCGTCTGTAGTGAAGCGAATATAGACTGCGATCTGGAAGTTTTTGCAATGAGGGGCTGGAGTCGAAGCCGCCTCTTCGGCAGTCTGGGGCTTGACTGGGTTTACTCATCGCCCAATATGCCGAGTTGGGAGACCGCCCTTTTCTATCCCGGCATGGTGCTACTGGAGGGAACGAATATCAGTGAAGGGCGGGGCACGACGTTGCCGTTTCAGCTTTTCGGGGCGCCTTTTCTAGATCAGGGAAAGTTTCGTAAAGAGTTGCAAGGAACCGGATTCGATGGAATAATTCTTCGGCCGGTTGTGTATGAACCTGCTTTCGATAAGTATAAGGGTGAACCTTGCTACGGATTCCAGATACACATAACGGACAAAAAGAGGTTCAAGCCATACAGGATGGGGCTGGCTCTTCTGCAGGCTCTTCGCAAAACCCATCCGGACCACTTCAGATGGCTCAACCCTCCTTACGAATACGAGTTGGAGAAACTGCCGATAGATATTCTAATCGGAAGCGATGCAATCCGGCGCGGGGTCGAGCAGGGGCAGGATCTCAACATAATCGAATCGGGCTGGGAACAGGATTTGCTCAAATTCCGGGAAAAGCGCGAACCCTGTTTGCTCTACCGTGGATAAAAAGAGGATCGAGCAAACCCCCGACCCCCTTTTTAGAACCGAATTATGGTTTACTGGAGGAGCAATTTCCCAAACCTGTTCCAGCGGATATAGCTCTCGGAGGGCTCTATGCTGAAATTGCCTTCCTGTCTCCAGGACCAGTAAATGATAAATGCTTCGCCGACGAGATCGCTGTGATCGACGAAGCCCCAGAATCTGCTGTCATAGCTATGGTCCCGGTTGTCACCCATGACGAAATAGCTGTGCGCAGGAACGATGACCGGACCGTAATTATCCCTTGTGCCGGGCGAAATGCTCGGATCGTCGAAATAGCCATAGGGGTCGTTTAGGGGCTGACCATTGATATAAATTTTTTTGTTAATTACTTTAACCTCTTGAAGAGGTAGCCCTATCACTCTTTTGATGTAATCTTTCGAACGGTCGTTTGGGTATTGAAATACTACGATATCGAATTGTTTCGGAGACCTGATCGGAATGATCTCTTTATTGACAATAGGCACCCTGATCCCGTAAATAAACTTATTGACGAGGATATGGTCCCCGACCAGCAGGGTGGGCTCCATGGAGCCGGACGGGATTTTGAAAGCCTGAACAACAAAAGCACGGATAAAAAGGGCGAGTATTACGGCTATGATAATGGCTTCACTGTATTCGCGAACAAGGCTTTTGCTTTTGACCCGGTCGCTCGGAGTTTCAACGACGTTTTTCAACTGTAGCTCCTCTTGGTCTGGATTTTGACATAAGTTCACATATTAAATACTTTCTTGCGTGTTTTCAAGCAAGGATGTTAAACTCGGAATTACGCGGGGCAGAAATAATGGAAATAATGGGGAAATTGTCTGATATGCTCTCTTTATTCTCAAAAGTTGAGAACCTGGTCGGCCTCGACATAGGTTCCCACAGTGTTAAAATCATGCAGGCCAACATCTCTAATGTCACGCCCAGACTCATAAGCATGGGTGTTGCTCCTCTGCCTCGAGACGCATTCGTTGAGGGAAGAGTGGCCAAGCCGGAACTCGTAGCAGAAGCAATACGCCTGCTCGCAAGCCATCTGGGAATAAAGCAGAGGACGGTTGCCATCTCCATATCGGGCTACGATGTAATGTTCAAAAAGATACCGCTCCCCACAATGACCGAAAGTGAACTGGACGAACGGATGCATTCCGAACTGGGCCAGTACATACCTTACAACATTGACGAGGTAGATGTAGATTATAAGGTCATCGACGTTTCCAAGGACCGCCCCGATTCCATGGATGTCTTGATTGTCGCCGCCAAAAAAGAATCCGTATCCGACTTCACCAATCTTTTGAAACTTTGCGGATTTGATCCGTTTGTCGTGGATGTGGACTTCTTCGCTCTCAGCAATTCGTTTGAAGCTTCCTACGGGTTTGGAGATGACAGAGTTGCTTTGCTCGACATAGGGGCGAACAAGTCGGTTATGAACATTGGCCACAAAGGCGTACCCATCTTCACCAGGAGCATCTCAATAGGGGGAAACCAGATAACCGATAACATAAAAGATGCTTTTAACATCTCCTTTGAAGAGGCTGAATCGGTCAAGCTGGGTGAAGTGACGGGAAAATATCCCGCCCGTGATTTGGAAGAGATTTTCGTCTCGACCGTGAGCGGCTGGGTGACCGAATGCCGGCGCGCGGTGGACTTCTACTATCACAACTACCCGGAACAAAATATTGACGCGCTCTATCTCAGTGGCGGTTCGTGCCGTATCCCCGGCCTTGATAAAGTACTGAAGGAACACATGGAGATTCCGGTGCAGATTTTCAATCCAATCTCCCGTATCCAGTACGATGTCAAGCAGTTCGACCCGGCTTACGTCGATTACATAGGTCCACAAATGGCCATCTCTCTGGGACTCGCTTTAAGAAAGACGAAAGAAAAATGATCCAGATAAATCTGCTGCCAGTCCGAGTACAAAAGAAAAAGGAAGGCGCCCGGCAACTAGCCTCCATTTATCTTCTGACTATTTGTCTTGCCGTGGCGGTTATTGGGCTTTTATGGATGTCTTTCGATCGGCAAATTAGCTCAAAAGAAACCGAGCTCGCCTCAGTGCAGCAGGAGGTGAGCAAATACGCCAAATTTGAGCTGACTCTGCAGCAACTCTCGAAACACAAGGAACTCGTGGACAGGAAACGCCAGGTCATAAAAGACCTCCAGAACGACCGCGACGCGGTGGTCCGAATGCTTGCCCTTCTCTCCATCCAGATCCCACCTCAGAAGATGTGGTTCGACAAGCTGACCCAGACGGGCAACTCGGTCACTCTGGAGGGTGTGGCACAGAGCAACGAAGCTATCGTTGAGTTCATGCGCAATCTCGAGTCTTCCCCTTACATAGAAAAAGGAAGTATCAACCTTGTCCAGTCGAAGCAGTTTGCCGTAAGGGAAATGAAACTGAGGGAGTTTCAGTTGTCATACCATTTTTGTCCATTTTCCGAAGTCCAGAAAAAGTTGAAGATGTAGCCATGAAAAATATCTCTTTTACTGCGTTCCAGGAAAGACTCTCGCTCCTGACCCCTGTACAGAAGGCGTTGCTGTTTGCAGGCACGCTACTGCTCATGGGGGCTGCCTTCTACTTTCTGAAGTTTGAGAGTCAGTATGACAGGCTTAACCAGCTCAAAAGTCAGATTACTTCGCAGCAACAAAGGCTTGTCTCTCTTAAGGCAGCCGCCGCCAAGGTGCCGGTGCTTGAAAAAGAGATCGCCCTTGCCGAAGAAGAACTGGCAACTCTTGTCATGATGCTTCCCGATCAGAAAGAAATCCCGGGCCTTTTGGAAAACGTTTCCAGGCTTGGCGCCAAGGTGGGGCTCGAAAATATTCTTTTCCAGCCTCAACCCGAAGTGACTCAGGAATTTTATGCAACCATTCCGGTCCGGCTCGATCTTCTCGGTACCTTTAATGACATCGGGGTTTTCCTGGACAATGTCTCCAAGCTCAACAGAATCTTAAAAGTCCAGTCTCTCACTTTAACTCGGCAAAAGGACAAGCAGGCCTCGTTGCTTCAGGTGGCCTGCACCATAGTTACTTACCGGTTTTTAGAAAAGCCCGTACCCAAGGCCAACGTGAAGAAATAACAGGGTCGCGTCGCCTTTTAATACTCTGATTTGCTATTTGGGGCAATAATGACAACGAAATGGATTTTTCAGGGGGAACGCATGCGAAGGCAGGGAAATATCTGGACCGGCACTCTTCCTTTTGTCCTGGGGCTGGCGCTTCTGCTCGGTTGCTTTGTGTGCTCAGCAGAAGTGCGCGCCGAGGGGACTCAATCGGAGGCTTTACAGGGAGCAGACACTCAGTCAGGGGCAACGTCGCTCACCACTGGGACCGACGATGCTGGTGTTATGGAGCCAACCCCGAAAAAACCCGTTCGCTCCAAGACTAAGGCCACTCCCGCCAAGCCTGCCGCAGTACAACCCGCAGACCCGGGTCAGGTTCTCGAAGGAATCGGCACGCCGGCAGCCGCAAGGAAGGAGTACACTGGAAAAGGCATCAGCCTCGACCTCATGGACGCTGACCTCAGAAACGTCCTGCGGCTCCTTTCCGACCTCACCGGGACAAATATCGTCATAGAGCCCGACGTCCAGGGTAAAGTAACTTTGAAAGTCGAGCAGGTCCCATGGGACCAGGTGCTCGACATGGTTCTTTCCATGAATGATCTTGGCAAAGAACAAGTGGGCAATGTCATTCGCGTAGCCAAGCAGGTTAAGCTGCGTCAGGAGTACATGCAGCAGGTGGAGGCCATCAAGGCGAAACAGAACCTTGCCGAGTCCACCCGCGACCTGGGCGAACTCTCGACAGTCTATTTCTCCGTAAATTTTGGCAAGCCATCCGAAATAGCGACAAAAATCACGGATGGCAAAAGCGAGCGCGGGAAAGTCTCCGTTGACGATCGTACCAGCCTCATCATCTACACCGATTACCCGCAAAGGATCGCAAATGCCCGGCAACTGCTGACACGGCTCGACCGCCCCACTTCGCAGGTGCTGATCGAAGCTCGTATCGTTACTCTCAACAGTGACACCCAGCGACAGCTTGGAATGCAATTTTCATTCTCATCGCAGCGCCCCCCTCCAGCGGGGAGCGGCAATAGCCAGGATTTTTTTGTCAATCCTCCGGTACCAGGGACTCCGCAGTTCATCGCCAACATTTTTCAAATGGTGGGTAAAAGCCTGCTAAATGTCGATGTCCAGATAAATGCGCTCGAATCTGTAGCGTTGGCGCGCATAGTGGCAGCGCCCCGTGTCCTTACTCTCGACAATGTCAAAGCCATCGTGACTCAGGGCCAGGAGGTTCCGTACCTCCAGGTCGGCGATACGGCGGCCAATGTTACAGCCACACAATTCAAGGACGCCACCCTTGAGCTGCAGGTTACGCCTCATATCACTCCGGACCGGAAGATAAGAATGCTGATAAACGCCAAGCAGGATACGGTTGACAATACGGTCCTTTACAACGGCGAACCTTCCATCGATACAAGGAAGATCCAGACCGAACTTCTTGTCGACGACGGCAATGTAATCGCTATCGGCGGCGTTATCAACAATTCGTCCACGGTCAACAAGTCGGATACTCCGGGGCTTAGCGATATTCCCATTTTGGGACGGCTCTTCAAGAACGACAAAACCGAAGACATCCGAGACGAGCTGCTGATATTCATAAGCCCAAAAATAGTGGAGGTTTCAAACCCTCAGGACAATACCTGATTGGACACTGATTTTAAGCAGACACTGATTTTAGACTTGCCCCTGCAGATATGGGCGTGTAATATCTCGTGCGCGGGGTAGAGAGAAATTCAACCGAGGGGGCGGTTATGCAGGGCCTTATTGTGCGGGCAAGATTCGGGGGAATCTTCCTGTGCCTGGTTTTGTTCATGATTTCAGCATGTTCCATGCAGAAACCGGACAGCCAGTTCGATTCGTCAAAATCAAATACAAAGAAACAGTCCGAAACCGGCATCGCACAGCAACAACCCAGGGAAAAAGAACCGGTCAGGATCGACTATCTCACTGCATTAGCCGACATCGCAAGTCCCGAAATCTATATCTATAAGGAAAAGCGCCGGCTGTACGTAATTCAGTCCAATGTGCTGGTCCGAGACTATCCAATAGGCCTTGGGTTTCGTCCAGCCGGAGACAAGGAAAGCGAGGGAGACGGCCGCACGCCTGAAGGCGACTTTCTCATCTGCCAGAAAAATCCTGTAAGCCAATTCAATAAGGCGCTCATCCTCAACTACCCGGACAGAACGCATGCCGAGCGAGCGTTTTTCGCGGGCATTCTTTCATCTCCGGAATTAAAAGAGATACTTACAGCCGCCGAACGCAAGGCTTCGCCCCCCTCGTACACCAAACTGGGCGGCCAGGTATACATTCATGCAGGAGGCGCGCACAAGGACTGGACTCAAGGCTGCATCGCCCTCTACGACAGCGATATGGATGAGCTTTTCAAGATCGCCTCCATTGGTACCCAGGTGCATGTCAGGCCCTGATTTTACGCAATTCACTTCTTTATTTGAGTGTGCCCCCCGTCCGAAAAAACCATGTACGGCTCCCGGAATGGATTCCTTGCCCTCAGCAATGCAGGGTGACATTTTTTAAGCCGAATGCCCCGTGTCAACTCAGCGTTTGCGTCTCTTGTTTCTACGGTACTGACCGTGCGCTAAACGCGGATTACAGATTCTGCTGACCTATTCGCAATTTTTTTATAAACAACTCAAGTCCCGGCAGCCGAGGTCCCCCGATATCGGGATTTTTGTTTCAATCGCAGGTAACCGTCTTAAAAACCGGAGTTGTTCATAAAACGCAAGAAGGCAGCATGAGCGACTTTCACCCATGCTGCCTCTAGATCTGCACTAAATCACGCTGCAGGCGGTCGAATTCGGACCAACTTCCGCCGGCATCGAGCCTTTATTATTCTTTTTCTTTCTTCTTGTCTTCTACAACGCACTTCTCGAGCAGCTTTTCGTACTGCTCGTCCACCCTGCCCTGAATGTACTGAACTTCGGCTTCGGTCAGATGGCGGAAGCGGCGCTGCGGCTTGAAGTATTCGCTAATCGGCTTTGGCTTCGCCACTTTGCGCGACAGATGGAATTCCCCGTCGATTACTTCGTAGAGCGGGAAGACCTTCGACTGCACGGCCAGCCTTGCCACTTCTATACTCTCGTCTATCCCGCACCGCCAACCGGTGGGGCACGGAGAGTAAATGTGGATATAGGCAGGACCGGGGACCAGCGAAGCCTTCTTCACTTTGTTCATAAGGTCGACCGGGTAAGCCGGGGTCGCGGTGGCGACGTAGGGTGTGCCGTGGGCTACAGCGATTTCCGCCATATTCTTCTTCCAGGTCGCCTGGCCCGAGCTTTGCTTGCCTGCGGGAGATGTCGTGGTCGAAGCCCCGAAAGGAGTCGAGGAAGAACGCTGAATACCCGTGTTCATGTAAGCTTCATTGTCGAAGCAGAAATAGATGAAGTTATGACCGCGCTCGAGGGCGCCGGACAATGCCTGCATACCAATGTCGGCGGTTGCGCCGTCACCGCCGTAAGCGATGAAGGTGACACCGGGCTGATTGATTATCTTCTTGCGGTTCATCGCTTTATAAGCTGATTCCGCGCCGCTTACCACGGCGGCGGCATTTTCGAATGCCACGTGAATCCAGGGTACCCGCCACGCGGACTGCGGATAAGGAGATGTGATAATTTCCATACACCCGGTAGCGCTGCATACGACAGCGTTGTTTCCGATTGCTTTCATTGCCTGCCGCAAAGCCAGTACCTCTCCGCAGCCCTGGCACGCGCGATGACCGGGTGATACGGGTTCCACCTCAGGCATGTTCTTGAGGTTAAACCCCTTGAAATTCTTCAGAGCGTCAGATGCGATTCCCATTTATTCCCTCACATTGATGAATTCGTAGGCTGGAAGGTCACCGTTTTTCGCGGAGGCCACTCTTTCGACCATTTCCTCGAAGTTCTGCCCCGTCACGTCGCGGCCGCCGAGGCCAACGAGGAAGTTCCCCACCTTCGGCAGATGCTTCTTGTCGTAAAGGACGGACTTGATTTCGAGGGCAACGGGCCCGGACACTTCTCCACCGGCAAAGGCAGTGACCCTGTCGAGGAGGACCAGGTTCTTTGCGCCCTTGATCGCCTCGAAAAGCTCTGCACCGGGGAAAGGCCTGAAAACACGGATGCGTGCGATCCCGACCTTCTTGCCCTTCGCCCGCATCGCGTCGATTGCGGTCATGGCGGTCTGGGCTATGCTGCCTATCGCGACGATAATGGTATCGGCGTCTTCGGTCTTGTATGTTTCGATCAGCTTGTACTGACGTCCGAACTGCTTGGCGAAATCATTGAAGATTTCCTGGATCACAGGCTTTGTCGCTATGAGCGCCTGATCCTGTGCCATGCGGGCTTCGGTGTACACATCCGGCATGCCCACGGGACCAAAAGTGACAGGATGGTCGGGATCGAGGCGGAGCGTCGGCCTGAAAGGCGGCAGGAATTTCATGACGTCTTTTCTATCGGGTATTTCGATCGGCTCGATTACGTGGCTCATCGTAAAGCCGTCCAGGTTCACCTGCACCGGCAGGCTTACCCTTTTGTCTTCACCGATGCGGAAAGCCAGAACAGACATATCGACAGCTTCCTGCCCATTTTCCGAGATGAGCTGAATCCAGCCGGTATCCCTTGCGTACATCAGATCGGCATGGTCGTTCCAGATGTTGATCGGCGCGCTCAACGCGCGGTTCGCTACGGCCATTACAATCGGGAGCCGCAGGGCCGAAGCGATATAGCAAAGCTCAGACATCAGGGCATAGCCCTGGGAACAGGTTGAGGTAAAGGTGCGCGCTCCCGCAGCCGAAGAGCCGATGCAGGCGCTCATAGCGCTGTGCTCGGATTCGACGGGAACGAAATCGGCATCCAGGTGGCCGTCGGCTACAAGTTCGGAGAGGTGCTCGACAATGTGCGTCTGAGGAGTGATCGGGTAAGCCGCAACAACGTCGACATCACACAGTCCTACCGCTTCGGCAACAGCGATTGAGACTTCAATACCAATAGGCTTGGACATGTTAGTCGACCTCCTGAATCATGGTGATGGCGTCAACGGGGCATTCCTTGGCGCAAATGCCGCAGCCCTTGCACCAATAGTAGTTTTGAGGGAAGTAGCCCTCAGCGTCCTTGCTGTAAACCATATCGGGGCAGAAAATATAGCACTGACCGCACTTGGTGCACTTCTCGCGGTCCGTTTCGGGCCGCATTGACCGCCAGTCTCCGGTTTTCAGCTCTGCTGCGTTGCCGGGATTGGTAATGGCGATCCCATAGGTCAATTCTTTCCAGCTCTTGATTCCGGTCTCTTTAGCCACTGTTATCCCTCCACTACCTTAGTTTCATCGAAAGCGCGGTTACATGCGTTAATGTTCTTCTCTGCAATGGGTCCAAAGCGGTGCTTGATCGGCTCCTGCAAACCGCTCATCTGAATAATTCCCGATGCCTTGACAAGAGCACCTAGCATAGTAGTGTTGGTGATGGGAACCCGCATGGTATCCATGGCAATCTTTGAAGCATCAACGATCGCGAGCTTGGCCTTTATGCCGGTTTCCTTGCGGATCTGTGCCGCACTCTTGGTGGTGTTCAGAATTACGATCCCACCTTTTTGCAGCCCCGCTTCGACATTGACGATCTTGAGGAGCGTGGGGTCGAGGACGATGACTATGTTCGGTTCATACACCTTTTCCCGGGTAACTATCGGGGTCTCACTCACCCGAACGAACGCCATAACTGGAGCGCCGCGTCGTTCCGGGCCGAAGCTTGGAAATGCCTGAGCATACTTCCCTTCTCCGATTGCTGCCAGGGCCGTAAGTTCGGCAGAGGTCACGGCCCCCTGGCCTCCACGTCCATGAAATCGAATTTCAACCATAGTTTTTCTCCACACTAGCGTTGCAGGTCAAATAGCGCTCACCTCAGGAAGCCCTTCAACATTGAGCAAGCTACGGCGAACCACTCATCTTCCATCTAAGCATCGATTTATCATGCTTTGTGAAAAAAAAGTCAAGCTTTTTTTGGTTTTTTGCATTCCCAAGCGGGTGGTCCTGAACTGCATATCAGCACAACATAATCGCCTTGCCCTGGACAAGGCACATGCCCGAATCAGCCTCCTCCTGCTCCTCATAACTGCCTCGAGGCACTCGTCTGGTCGCTGATACCGCAGGGCCGGCGTATATCTCCGTAAAGCCGCTGTCTGACATAGAAAAGAAGCGATTCTTACCTTTATTAAGCAGGAATGGGTCTCTGAAACGTTGCAACCTGAACGATGACCAGCTTTACTCTAGCTGAACATCTGCAGTATGTGTGTCGTGAAAACGAACGCAAACTTTCTTCGATGGTCCGATGTGAGCCTGGAGACGCAAACGCCAGGGCATCTTTGAACCTTGGGCTAAGAGCCGCCGCACTAAAAAGCCTGTCTTCCCTTCAGCGCCCTTTCGACGGTTACGCGGTCGGTATATTTGAGGTCGCCCCCCATAGGAATGCCGTATGCTATCCGAGTTACGCGCACCGGGCGGTCTTTTAGGATTTGCAGAAGGTAATGAGCGGTTGCCTCCCCTTCACTGCTCGGGTTGGTCGCTATTATGATTTCACTGATTCTTTCTGAGCTGAGGCGGGCAAAAAGTTCCTTGATTCGGATTTGCTCGGGCCCGACCCCGTCAAGAGGGGCCAATACGCCCTGAAGTACATGATAACGGCCTTTGAAAGCACCCGATTGCTCGATGGCCAGAAGGTCGGCCGTGCTTTCCACGACGCAGACTTGCCCGATATCCCGAGCCGGGTCGCTGCAAATGGCGCAAACCGGCTCGTCGGTAAAATGAAAACAGATCGAGCAGGTTCGTATATTGTCTCGAAGCTGCCGGATGTTTTCCGCAAGCGACTCGGTCTCGCCACCTGGCGCTTTGAGAAGATACATGGCGATTCGGGTGGCGCTCTTTTCCCCAAGCCCGGGAAGTTTGCTCAGTTGCCTGATAAGGCTGCTCAAAATCGGTGGATATGCGTTCATTTACCTTTAAAAAAGCCCCGGCATGTTCAGCCCTGGAATGTTGAGCCCGCCGGCCAGTTTTCCCATTTCGGCGGCCGCCATTTCCTGGGCTTTTCTCAAGCCGTCGTTCACGGCTGCAACTATCAGGTCCTGCAACATTTCGATATCTTCAGGGTCGATCACCTGGGGTTCTATCTTAATGCTGAGAACTTCCTGCCTGCCGTTGACCACCGATGTCACCATACCTCCCCCGGCACTCCCCTCGACTTTCTTGAAAGCCAGGTCTTCCTGCATTTTGGCCATCTTCTCCTGCAGCGCCTTAACCTGCTGGAGCGGGTTGAATCCCTTCGCCATTGTCTTTTTTCCTCCGATTGAATTTGTGAGACCGCAAGCCTCAAGGGTAACCCTTAAGACATAAATCTAGAGACGGCAATAAGTCAAATCTACTTATTATTCTTCCCGCCTTGAAATCTACTCGGCTCGACTCCTTTAGGCGGTTTAACCTCGATGAGTTCAGCCCCCAGAATCTCAATTGCCTGCTGAACGGCAGGATGATTGACAATATGTTTTGTGCCCGAAGGTTTAGCAGCTTTGGACCCCTGAGCCGCTGCACCCCTGGAAGTCCGGGACGGTTTTTTCACTATAATCCATTGCAACCGCGAACCAAAGAAAGCCTGGGAGGCATCACCGAGTTTCTGGATAAATTCCGGACCATTGGCACTCTTCTCAAAAATGTCCGGGACCTCAAGCTCAAGGGATTCCCCGGAAGCCTTGACTGTACAGTGCGAAACTTTGGCCCACAGAATAGGATTGTAATTTTCGAGAAAGGCTACGAACACCGGCCAATCCTCGACGGCTTTCGGGGCCGATACCGGCAAAGAAAGTTTCTGGTTCCCTTCAGCAGGAAAATCTGCCTGTACGGGAAACTCCGGATCAGGTGCAGGGAGTGGTTCGTAGCTCTCAGTAAAATCGGATAACGGTGGAACCGGCCCCAAATCGGGAGTGACACCGGATAACGGTGGCATGGCTTTTTTTGCTCCCGGTTTTTCGCGGCTGGAAGCGCCAGGCTGATCCTGGACGGGACGCGATGGCGGCGTACAATTGGGCGGCGGCGAAGAAGGCGCGTTCTTATCGAAACCGGGCCGGCTTTCGGAAATAACGCAGGCAGAAGCTCCATGCCCCTCTTTCAGATTGCGTTCAAGCGTTGCGATCCTGTCGAGCACAGCATCTATAGATTCAAGCTGAGGTAGCTGGGCCATGCGCAAAAGAAGCATCTCCAGCGCGATCTTTGGCATGCTCGAACGGCGGATTTCCTCCTCGCCCCTGAGCAGCATCTGGAAATAGACATGCAGGGACTCGGGAGTAGTCGTGGCCGCCAGATCCTTCAGCAGTTTCATCTCGTCTTCGGGCAAATCCAGCCGCGTTTCACGGTCGTCGGAAATGGCTATGAAAAGCAGATTCCGGAAATGGTCGCAAAGATGCTGGCAGAAGCGCCTGCTGTCGATTCCGCGCCGGTATACGTCTTCGATAATGCCCAGGCAGGCCGGGGCATTTCCTGAAAGGACCGCTTCTGCGGCCCTCAATACACTTTGCCTGTCGATCACACCAAGAATGTCAAGGATTTCACTGTCAGGAAGCCCGTCGCCGCTGAAAGCCAGGAGTTGCTCCAGAAGGCTCTGCGCATCGCGCATACTTCCGTCCGCCTCTCGCGCGATGGCATAAAGGACTCCTTCCGAGAAATCAACACCTTCCTGCGAGGTAATTGTTTTGAGATGTTCCACTATTTGCTGCAGGCCCAGGCGCCGAAAATCGAACCGCTGACACCGGCTGAGGATAGTAGCCGGGATTTTATGAGGCTCAGTCGTAGCAAATATAAAAATTACGTGCGGGGGCGGTTCTTCCAGGGTCTTCAGCAGTGCGTTGAAAGCCTCCGGGGTCAGCATGTGCACTTCATCGATAATATAGACTTTATAGCGCCCCTTCGCAGGCCTGTAGCGAACAGTTTCCCTCAGCTCGCGTATATTGTCGATTCCCCGGTTGGAGGCGCCGTCGATTTCGATAACGTCAACTGAGTTTCCCTTGGATATTTCGAGGCAGTTAGAACATTGATTGCACGGGATGGGGGAAGGTCCTTTTTCGCAATTGAGGGCTTTAGCCAGGATTCGCGCGATGGATGTTTTCCCCACCCCGCGGGCTCCGGTAAAAAGATAGGCATGCGCTATACGATCCAGCCTGACGGCGTTCTGGAGCGTCCGTGTCGCATGCGGCTGGCCGATTACTTCTTCGAAGGTCTGAGGCCGCCATTTCCGGGCAATGACAAGATAGGACATAAACGGCTGTTAGCTTGCAATCTGAAAGTACCAAGGGTTTTGGCAGAAAAATATAAAGACCGCCAGTTTTGGGTTTTGGTCAGGGGCTACGGGCTAAAGAGTGGCGGAGAGAGAGGGATTCGAACCCTCGATACACCTTTTGGGCGTACACACGATTTCCAGTCGTGCTCCTTCAGCCTCTCGGACATCTCTCCGCAAATAAACTTTATCCTGTAGCCTAAAATCAAAAACCGCCAGTTCTTGTTTTTGTGGCGGAGAGGGTGGGATTCGAACCCACGTGCCCTGCTATTCACAGGACAACTCGATTTCGAGTCGAGCCCGGTACGGCCACTTCGGTACCTCTCCGCAATAACGACCCTTCTTTTTTACCCCGGTGCGGGGAAGAACCTGAAGCCTTCATTCTAATGTAAGTGGAGAGCAATTCAAACGATATTTGTCCCAAAATGTCTAATTTCATATTTCTAAAGGGCAAAACGGCCTTCTCAGCCCCGGCGCTCTTTGAAGAACCTGCGCAAAATCTGAGCACAGCTCTCAGCCAGGACCCCCGCTGTGACATCAATTTGATGGTTGAAGCAAACAACCCTCGTCAGATCCAGCACACTTCCCGCCGCCCCGCTCCGTGGGTCGCGCGCGCCGAAAACCAGGCGGCGCACCCTGGCATGAAGCATCGCCCCGACACACATCGCGCATGGCTCGAGTGTGACATACACAACGGTTCCAGGCAACCTGTAGTTGCCGGCGATGGTGGAGGCGCCCCTGATTGCCAGGATTTCGGCATGCGCCGTCGGATCATTAGATATAATCGGCTTGTTGTGCGCTCTTGAGAGGATTTCTCCATCCACGCCAACGATTACTGCCCCGACCGGTACTTCGGCCAGCAAGTAACCTTTTTCTGCCTCTTCGATTGCAAGGCCCATAAAGAAATCATCGCGTTCCAAGACTACTCTCAATCCGCCCGGTCAGCATGACCGATTGCCAATAGCACAGTTTTAGTATATAGAAAAGTCCTTTTCCGTTATTTTGGTGCGGCAGGCGGTACCGGCATTATTACCTTAAATAGTGGCGGTTCCCATCTGGAACACCGGTACAGCTTACTGCCAAGGCGGAAAAGCATCTTTGGCCGTCTCAAAATGTTGATGGCAAGGAATCCGGAATGGAAACCGGTTAAAGGTCTCGCTTCAGTTCCAGCTTAGGGGCCGATCTTCGCGGGGTCCGTCCGGAACAGGGGAGTGTGTTTTACATGAAAAAGGACAGCAATGCCAGATTATGGCCGGCGTGCTCGCTCGCCGATCCGCCGCCTCAAAAAAAGAACGCCTGTCCGGATTGTCATTTCTGCCAGCTTTGCAGCGACGCACGTTGCAATTGCTGCCGGAGCGCAAAGTCCATGGGAAGTTGTTCCAAAATGAGCTTGAGTGAGCAGATTAGACTGTATGATGAAATTAACGCTAACGACCCGCTTCTGACAAAGAAATGCAAATGAAAAAAAATTTACCTCGGTCCCGGTGCTTTCACGTTTTCGCTGCGCTTGTCATCGTTTACATTATCGCTCTTTCCGGGGTGGTCAAACCATCGTCCGGAGAGACGCCTGACTCCTACCGCTTCGACCGCCAAACGGTTTCGAACGAAAAAGTTCTCGCCGCCGAGCCAGAAAAGGCCCGGGATGAGAGGGGATCGTCAACGCTTTGGCGCAGCAGCATCTGGGAGAGCCTGCCCACCGAAACCTTAAATGGCCCTGAGCCCACTCCTGCCTGCGAAGCTTACCAGCAAAATGATTGGAAACCCATATTCATCGACTCGCAATTCAAGCTGAACCAGGGAGGGGAGCTGCTTCTTGCCCGCCTCCATACGCTCGAAGACGAGGCCGTAGACCCACGCCCATTCGAACTGGATGAACTGTTTCAAAGTCTCGAAAAGCTGGATCGATCCAGATCCGCGCTCAAAGCCGCTGCCCCCGACCTCAGGGACAGCAGGGCCGAGTCCCTTTCCAATTCCGATGACCTCATGAAAAAATACGAGGAAACCTTCCGGGCAGCAAGCGAAGCGGATATCAGGCTTACCTCGGCTTTTTTCCTCTTCGCCCGGGAAATGGATCCTTTTCTACAGAAGGAAGAGTACCAAAAAGTGGTTTCGGGCGAGGTTCCCATTTCGAAGTTTCTAAAGGACCTTGAGCCGCAAACATTCAACTATGATGCACTCATTCCGGCGTATCAGAGGTACAAAAAGCTGGCCGCCCAAGGGACTCAGCAACATGTCACAATGCCGTCCAAGGTGCATATAGGCGAGTCTGGAAATCATATCCGCGACTTGCAAAAAAGACTGCAGCAAGAAGGTTTTTACTCCTCAAATATCACAGGGGTCTACGATAACGTTACTCAGTGCGGTGTGAAAGAATTTCAGGCCGCCCACCTGCTTGACCCTGATGGATCTGTCGGCCGGCAGACCCAGGAATGGCTTAACGTCTCCTTCAAGGACAAGGCCGACTTGATCGCGCACGCCTTGGAAGCCATTCGGCAAAGCCCTTCGCGCGCGCACAACCGGTTTATCCGGATAAACATTCCTCAATTCACGCTGGAGTATTACAAAGATGGGCAACTCCAGGAAGCTCACAGGGTAGTGGTCGGCAAGGCGAGCGGGAAGAGGGTAAAATTCCGGGGTAAGATGGTCGGAGAGAACCAGACTCCAACCCTTAACAGCGAAATCCAACGGGTAATCCTTAATCCGCGCTGGTATGTTTCGGACCGGATCAGGCTGGAGTTGGAAGTTGAGTCCAAATCCGACCCGGAGTGGTTTGCCAAGCACGGCTATGTCAGCATGAATTCACGATATCCCTCGGGCACCCCAAGGCTCTTTCAGAGCCCCGGGCCCAAAAACGCGCTCGGCCGCGTAAAATTCGAGTTTCCCAACCCCTATGCCGTTTACCTGCACGATACTCCGCTGAAGCAACTGTTTTCGAGGACGCGAAGGGACTTTTCCCATGGCTGCATACGCGTCGATAAAGCCATTGAGCTTGCCGAAAGGCTTCTCAGAGATGATCACAACCCGAACGCCGAGAAGATGAATACGATTGTTACCGGGTCGGGGTCCAATCAGGTTTTTGTGAACCTCTCGCACCCGATTCCCATCTTTATTGAATATATTCCGGTCGTCACCAAGGGGAGTGCCCAGGTAGTCTTCGCTGGTGACCCCTATGAGATTCTGAGAGAAAATGACGGCCAGAAAGGATGACAATCTCATTCCAAAGTCATTTTCATCTCTCACAAAAACTCAGATCAATTTTAAGTTACTATATTTTCAAAGGAAATTTTACTTCATAAACTCACTATATTTTAGATATATGATTACAAGTTGCTATTATTATCTAACCATATCAAAAGCTTAACATGCCTCAATTCATCGCGGATGATTATATTTTCGAAATAAATTTCATGTTCTTTAATATCAAACCTTTTTTTAGTGATATTTCAATAACTTAAGCAACAATCTGAAATTAATTAAAGCAGATTCTGAAAAAACTGTTTGACTTAAACGTCTTATTTTTGGTACTTAACTAGAATTCCAAAAATAGCTGAACAGTTTTGGCGAATGGTGGGGGAATCTTCAAAGGCAAACATGAGGGGGAAGTTTATGGGGGGAGCCAGATCACGAAGGGCATTAGACTATGCCCTGGTTCTGACGGCCGTATGTGTAGTCTCTTCTTTGACTTTTATCCAAACATGTCAAGCGCTTACCGCCTCTTATGGCTGCCCGTACAAGGGACATCTGGAAAATGGTGTCGTATTTCCAAATCAGTTTCCGGGTTACCATCTACGTGATGAGAGCAGGTCCTACACCACTCCTGAAGTGGTGGGCGCTCTGCTCGACGCGATAGAGGCTGTCCGGACGCAGTTCCCTGATACGTGCGATCTTTTCCTCGCAGATTTTACCTGCGGGAGTGGAGGGGCCGCCGCCCATCACCGCTCTCACCAGAATGGAAGGGACGTTGACATCGGGCTGTACGCCGAGGGCAACCAGCCCCTGAATACCTTGGTTCCGATGAACAGGGGTAACCTTGACGCCGCCAAAACCTGGTGCCTCATCGAAAACCTGATAGCCTCGCAGCGCGTGCAGTATATTTTCCTGGACCGGAGCGTCCAGAAGGTACTCTATGATTACGCGGTCACCCGCGGCTATGATCAGGCCTACCTGGAGCGCGTTTTCGGAAATGTGCGAGGGTCCTTGATTCAGCATATTCCAAATCATGTAGATCATATGCATGTCCGGTTTTTCACTCCATGGTCCACTCTCGCTGCGCACATTGGAGCCGATGAGACAGACAAGCAATCGGTTATCGAGGCCGCTCAGCAGTCATATCTGCCCAAGAAGGTCAATTACTATGTGAACGGTTCTGAGAAGGGACTTGACGAACTTGCCCGCAGCTTCGGAGTTACCCGGGGTGACCTGTGCAGGTGGAATCATATAAGCCCTTCCACCGTGCTCGTTCCGGGCAGTTGCCTCGTATTCTTCAAGAGGAGTTTCGAAAGCGAGCAGGTCCTGCTGGCCCGCTCACTGCAGCCCGGATTCATTGCGCAGGCCCCTGCTGTCAGAATGGCTTCTCTTCGCACCGAATCGGAACAAAAGAGTGTATCCGATACAGCTACAGCTCTTTCGGCCGACGATGAGATTGATGCTGAGCCTGTTGCTAAGGAAAACAAGTCAGGGCACACCGCAACTTCGGCCCCTGTATTCCGGACCTGTAAAGCAAAGAGAGGCGACACTCTCGAAAAGATCGCCCGCCGCAACAGGCTGGATGTTAAGCTTCTTTGTCAATTGAACGGGATCAATAAGGCTGCTCCGCTGAAACCCGGCGTGACGGTAAAAACCGGCACTGCGAAGGTTTATGCAAGCGCCGGCACAGTTGCAACCGATGCACGCAGGGGGGGATCATCATCTTCATCGATTTGCTTCGCCTCCGATTCCAAAAAGCCAGGCTCGCCAACTGCTGCCTATTACACTGTGAACAGGGGCGGCAACCTGCGCGATGTGTCAAGGAAGACCGGGATTGGGCTTTCCTCCCTTTGTCAGTTAAATGGACTTAGCCGCAACGCCAATCTCAAGCCTGGGCAGAGAATAAAGCTTACTCAGGCAAATCTGCCTGTAAGACCATCTTTGGGCAGCGCTTCATGCTCGATCAAAGATTCCGGGAAAAAACCTGCGGCAGTTAAGCCGAACAAGAAATCTTTGAAGGCATCGGAAGCAAAAGCCAAATCCACTACCTCAAAACCCTCGGCCAAGGGGAATTCCAAATCGGCGGCAAAAGAAAAGGGCACGGCAAAGCCTGCGGCAGTGGCAAAAGGAAAAGTAAAACCTGCGGCGTCCGCCAAAACGGCAGCGAAGAAGGCGGCCTTGAAGCAAACCGGCAAGTCCGCGAAGCATACGACCCTTGCAAAGAAATAAATTTATTCGGGCCGGCGGGAACGTGAGTAAACTCCCGTGTACCGGCCCTTTTCTTTTTTAGAATATAGGATATACTGAAAAGCTAAACGGGCACTATGCGGTGCCCGTTCTTTTTTGTACTTATTTTAAAGAAGAATACGGCAGCAGTTCCATTTCAGAGACAGAGAAAAGCGTCTGGAGTTCAAATGTCCAACAACACAGCAGAAAAAATTGAACGGCTGAGAAACATCGGCATCAGCGCGCACATAGATTCGGGGAAAACAACTCTTACAGAGCGAATCCTGTTCTACACCCGGCGCATTTACGCCATTCACGATGTGAAGGGAAAAGATGGCGTTGGCGCCACAATGGATTTCATGGAACTGGAAAAGGAGCGCGGGATCACCATCCAGTCCGCCGCCACCTGTTGCTCGTGGGAAGATCACCCGATCAACATCATCGATACGCCGGGTCACGTCGATTTCACCATCGAAGTGGAACGGGCGCTTCGGGTCCTCGACGGGGCCGTCCTCGTGCTGTGCGCCGTCGGCGGTGTTCAGTCACAATCGGTTACCGTTGACCGGCAGATGGTACGCTACCGCGTCCCCAGGATAGCTTTCGTAAACAAGTGCGACAGGACCGGGGCGGACCCCCTCCGGGTAGCCCGGCAACTTCAGGAGAAGTTGAACCACAATCCGGTGCTGCTCCAGATACCCATTGGCCTCGAGAGCGATCACCAGGGGGTAATCGACCTGGTGTCCATGAAAGCGCTCACTTTCGGGGGAGAACATGGCGAGCAATTGATCGAAGCAGAGATACCGGCGGAATTTACCGATCTGGCACGAGCCCAGAGGGAGCAAATGCTCGATGCGGTATCCTTGTATTCCGACGAATTGACGGAGGCGATTCTGGGCGAGGAGCCGATATCCGAAGATATGGTTCAGAAAGCTATCCGTAAGGGTACCCTTGCCTTGGAGCTTACTCCTGTTCTCATGGGTTCGGCTTACAAGAACAAAGGGGTCCAGCCGCTTCTGGACGCAGTCCTGAAGTACCTCCCCAGCCCGCTCGATATCGAGAACGACGCCCTCGACCTGGACAAGGAGGAGGAGCGGGTCGTTCTTGGAAGCGTGTCCGATGCGCCGCTGGTAATGCTTGCGTTCAAACTCGAAGTAAGCCGCTACGGGCAGCTCACTTATGTTCGCCTCTACCAGGGAACCCTGAACAAGAGCGACACAATCGTCAACACGAGAACGGGTAAGCGCGTGAAGGCAGGACGCCTGGTACGGATGCACGCCGATGAGATGGAGGAAATCGAGTCGGCGACGGCCGGCGACATCGTGGCACTTTTCGGGATCGACTGCGCCTCCGGGGATACATTCACAGACGGGAATGTGCGCTACGCAATGACATCGATGCACGTGCCTGCTCCGGTTATTTCGCTTGCGGTAAAGCCCAAGGATAAAAAGGCTGAGATGAACCTGAGCAAAGCCCTTACCCGCTTTACCAAAGAGGACCCCACATTCAAGGTTTACCTCGATGAGGAAACCTCCGAGACTATAATCTGCGGGATGGGCGAACTTCACCTCGAAGTCTATGTCGAGCGGATGAGGCGCGAGTACAATGCAGAGATCGAAACGGGCATGCCAAAGGTCGCCTATCGCGAATCGCCCACCCGCAGGGCGGAATTCAACTACACCCATAAGAAACAGACCGGCGGATCTGGGCAGTTCGGCCGTATCGCCGGGTTCCTGGAGCCGCTTTCCGAAGGGGATTTCGAATTTGTCAATAAAATCACCGGCGGGTCAATTCCGACCGAATTTATACCATCATGCGAGAAGGGCTTCAGACAGTGTCTGACCAAAGGAGGATTCGCGGGATTTCCGGTCGTCGGAGCGAAGATTACGATAAACGATGGGGCATCCCACTCGGTGGACTCATCCGACATGGCTTTCCAGCATGCGGCAATCGGAGCCTTCCGCGAAGTCTACCAAAGATCGGCCCCGGTGCTCCTAGAGCCTATCATGCGCGTTGTGGTCGAAACCCCTTCCGAGTTCCAGGGCTCAGTACTGGGGAGCCTGAACCAGAGACGCGGGATAATCCAGTCCACATCGGAAGACGGCGTTTTCTCGATGGTAGAGGCCGAAGTACCACTCTCGGAGATGTTTGGCTACTCGACCGTGCTGCGCTCCTCAACCCAGGGCAAGGCTGAATTCACCATGGAATTCTCCAGGTACAACGTGGTCCCAAAAGCCCTCGCCGAGGAAATCATAAAAAAGGAGAAGGAAAACCGCAAGTAACGCGCGGGGGAAAAGAAGTCGCTTCGCTCCAGGAGCGAAGTGTAAAGTACGAAGGGTGAAAATTTCACTCTTCACTCTTCTAACTTCACACTTTTCCCGGGAGCTGCCTGGTTTCCGGATGGAAACTATTCAGGGATTGGGGGGATGTTGGACTTAATTCCTTAATTTTTTTTGGATCATTTCGGCGCTTTGTAGCTTTCCTGGAAGACCTTTTCGTCAACGTTGCCTGAACCCGGACCGCCACAATCAGGGGTATAGCAGCTAACGTTGATGAATTCGCATTTTGCCTTACAGGATGGACAGGTTTCCGGCGGCGCCACAACATCGATCGTATTTCCGCATTTGTTGCATTTCCAAGTTTCCATAGTTCTCTCCCCATTATAGAAGGTATGCAAAAAACCTAACAGAAAACCTCCACCATTTACAAACATATCTGCATCGGAGACAATCAACTTAAGGACGCATTCAGGAAATGCAAATCGACTGCGCTTTCTTCTATCCGAGAAAGCTTATTTTTGCGAAATGCAGGAATGCCCAGATGTGAGGCTGGAGATGATCGAATTAAACTGGCTACTTTTTTGCTTTCTTTTTCTGTATCTGGGGCAGAGCGCTTTCAGCATCTGGGTTGACCGTATAAATCTGCTTCATGCTGAGAAACATGCGAACAGGGTGCCGGCCGGATTCGAAGGCTTTATCGATGATGCAAAGCTAACGCGCGCCGGGGCCTATGCGCGGGCAAAAACCCAGACCGGGATTTTTGAGCAAATCGCTTCGGATTTGACGCTCTTTGTGATCCTGCTCTCAGGATTGCTTCCCCTGCTCGTACGTTTGTCCGATAATCTGGGGCTGCCGCTTATTGCGGCGGGGCTTGTTTTCTTTTTTGTCCCCGAGTTTATTCATTTCCTGGTTGAACTTCCCTTCGGCTACTATAACACCTTCGTTGTCGAGCAGGAATTCGGCTTCAACAGATCCACCTTGAAACTCTGGACATTTGACCACATAAAGGCTGGGTTGGTATCGGCCGCCCTCTTTGCAGCGGTCCTTTCCGTCCTTCTGCTCTTCATCGCATGGTCGCCCCGTTTATGGTGGTTTTGGGGTTTTATTTTTCTGTCAGCCGTGCAGTTGGTGATGGCTATACTCTATCCCGTGGTCCTGGCTCCGCTCTTCAACAAGTTCGAACCAGTCCGGGACGTGGAACTTTCCGAAAAGATCAGGACGCAGATGGAAAAAAGCGGCATCCGGGTGAAAAAAATCCTGCAGATGGACGCAGGGCTTCGGAGCCGCCACACGAACGCCTACTTCACCGGAATCGGGAAGACCAAACAGATCGTACTTTTCGATACGCTGATCGAATCGCACACGCACGACGAGATTCTTGCTGTGCTCGCACACGAGGCGGGCCATTACAGAAAAAAGCACGTCCTGAAGCAGCTTCTCATCTTTTCATCTTTTTCACTCGCGGCTTTTTATGTCACATGGCTCTTCATTCAATGGCCGCTTCTTTTCTCCACATTCGGATTCGGCGCACCGCTGTCTTACGCCGGGCTTTTCCTGGCCGGAGTCTTTTGGCGCAAGGCGGGGTTTTTCCTCCAGCCGCTCTACATGAAAATATCGAGGCGTTTTGAAAGAGAAGCTGACTCTTTCGCAGTTGCCATGCTCGGAGGTGGTGCCCCGATGATAAGTGCGCTCAAGAGGCTTTCCGCCGATAACCTCTCCAACCTCAACCCGCATCCGCTCTATGTCTGGTTTCACTACTCCCATCCACCCGTTGCGGAAAGAGTCGCGGCGCTGGAAGGGAAGCAGGAAGTCTCATCGGTGGGCAAGCGGCTTTAAAAGGCACGGACGTTTAAACGATGACCGGGACTCTCATCAATGTGGGCACGATCCTCATCGGAACGGCAATAGGCTCTGTGGCCGGTTCGCGGCTGCCGGCGAGGATGCGCCGGATCGTACTTTATGGAATAGGCCTGGTAGTGATTCTTATCGGCTTCCAGATGGCCGTTCGGACTCAGAATATCCTTGTAGTGCTGGGGGCTGTACTAATCGGCGGCATAATCGGAGAATTATTGAGACTTGAAGACCGACTGGAGCAGCTTGGACAATTCTTTCAGGCAAAGTTCTCAAGAGGATCGGAGCATGAGATCGCCGAGGGATTTGTGACGGCGAGCCTGGTATTCTGCGTGGGTCCGATGGCCATTCTCGGTTCGATTTCGGACGGTCTGAGCGGCGACTATAGTCTACTCTCCGTAAAGGCCGTGATGGACGGATTTGCTTCCATTGCCTTCGGGGCAAGCATGGGATGGGGGGTCGGGCTTTCAGCAATTTCCATTCTGGTCTACCAGGGAGGGCTGACGCTTGCTGCGAGTGTCCTTCCCGGCGCGCTAAACGACGCCATGATAACGGAGATGACCGCGACCGGCGGTCTGATCATAATCGGGGTCGGGATCAAACTGCTCGATCTAAAAGACCTGCCTCTGGCCAATCTCGTCCCTGCGATCGCCGTTGCACCAACTATACTGGCGCTTATTCCGGTATTCAAAGGCCTCTTCTAACCTCAATTCCTCAATTCCTCAATTCCTCAATCTGCAATACTTATCCCGCTTTTTGGTGAGCGCTGAGTCGATCAGTGATTTGATCGCAGGCAAAGATCAACGACTCAAGATCCAAAACCTGCAACACGCGGCTGTCAAAGAGAAATTTCACCCGGCTCGCATAACCCTCATCCTTGATCTCATCCCAGAACAGCACGCGGATTGCAAGCTTCGGGAAAACAGGGAATTCGGCTGTAAAATCCACCCCGTCATCTTTTAGAGATACTTCTCGCCCCCACGGACGAATCGCCTGCGCGAGAAAATGTATTTTCCCGCTATAGAGGCGGCTCAACGGCTCCTCGCAGTGTGCCTTCAAGCTCTTGACCTTGGAAACCGAATTCGGCAGGCTTTCCATTCCCACCCAGACGCCGGAGGGTTCGGTCGCTCCGCCGATCACGTAATTAAAAATAAAAATCTTTTCCCATGGGGAGAGTTCGCCACCGGACAGCTTCTTTATATCGGACATGGTCACCAGGACAAGGTCGCTAAAATAGGGGATAATGAGTGTGCTCTGACCGGCCGACTGATCGAGTTCCGCTCCAAGACTCTGTGCTGCTACGCGGAAATCACACTTTTTGACTTCCTCGGAAAGGAATTCCATAGTCTTTTCGAAACCTTCGCGGCTAACGCCAATACCCGACCGGAGCTGTTCATTCAACCGGTCCCGCAGGGTTTGGACCTGCTGTCGATCCAGGTAGGGACACGTGTCAACGTCTTGCTGTCCCGCAATTGCCATGGTTGCAAAAGCAAGGCACGTGTTTTGGCCGCATTCTCCACAGTTTGTACGCGGAGTAACCTTGTACAGCTCAAGCGGGGCAATTCGATTTTTCAAACTCTCTCGATCGGCCATGGGCTGCATTTCCTCTTAGCACGGCGTTACGGTTCAACATAACCTGCTGAGCCAACGGGCATTTCGCCAGAAGGACATGAAGGTCCCTATCTATATCATTTTAAATCTACCCTGTGCAACGGGGGCCGGCATCAAGCTGAACATAAGGCATACCTGAACGGGGCGGGACGAGGAAATGGTTGCTAAGCGGTTGCACAGGGGGATCATTACAAATAAAACAGTCCTTGCAGGACGGCGAATATGTTCTAATTAACGGAATCGGTAAGTTGGACCCCGAAATTGGAAGAAATATCCAGGGTAAAAGGAGCTGTCAGCCCTGCCCCTCCCGCAAAAATAAGGAACTGTGTCACTGCTTTTTCGATTAAGGAGCCGTCCTATGTTACTCAATAGTTACACCTTGGAATTCGTTCGCCTCGCGTGCGGGGCCGAAGCACAGCCGGTAGACCTGATAGCCTATCTCAATCAGGATATCAGTGAGGTGATTCCCTATCTGAATGCCGTGCTCGGGGGCTTTCAGTACACCAAAGAGCCTCGTTCCGTTTCCTTCAAGCTTCACGGGAAGCTGGTCGTGATTCATCCGAGGGAAATCTGCGTAAATGCCCCCAGTGACCAATCGGAGGGAGAGAAGATCATCGAATGGCTGAAAGAGAAAATCAACGATACCTGGGAGCGTCGAGGAGAAATTCAGCCACGTTTCGAAAGCGCTTCAAAGCCGAAGATGCTCGAAATCCTGAAACTGCTCCCCAAAACTAACTGTGGTGATTGCGGTGAGCCAACATGCATGGTCTTTGCTACCTATGTTGCGGAGGGAGGCAAAAACGCCGATGATTGCCCGCAACTCGACGGGGAGCGAAAAACAAAACTTGCAAAGTATCTCGGGCAATTCGAATCCGAACCATAAAAGAAACGGGCACAACCACGGAAATAAAAATGCGGGCAGAGCCCGCAAAGTAAATGCCGAAGGTCGGAATCGAACCGACACGAGGTTGCCCTCACTGGATTTTGAGTCCGAAAAATGGGGAACCAGCAAACATAGGCACAGAGCCGAAATGCCCTATACATAAGGTTTTTCGGCTTTCTTTTATGTTGGCAAACGTTGGCAAATTTTGGGGTTTTCGGGGCTGGTTGGGCAAAGTAAAAGGCAAAGTCGGGGGCTCAGGTGGCGCCCTTGCGCAGGACCTTCTCGGCTACTAGAATTAACAAACTCCAGGGCTAAGGAGGACGCTTCAAAAAGCGGTTTCCTCAGCCGCCCCGCCCTGGATACATCTGAGGACCGATGATAGTCGGGACAACAATAGTATCAACCTCTGGCCGATTACGAGAAATATTCATAGCAAATTTCCTGCATCCTCCGTTTTGAGCGGACTCAAAGAAATGGGGATTACAGTTTTATCGCTTAGTTGCCCGTGAATCGTTGGTCAGTAGCGGAGAAATCAACTACTATCTTGACGGCTTCTGAGAAAAGCTCCTTGACCTTGTCAAGTACGCTCGGCCATTCCGAGGCTTTAAACTTAACCAACAAGTTGATGGGCTCCCCTACAAAAGTCTTGGCGATTATTGGCTCGTTAGCCGGAAAAGGCCGGTTCCGGTTACCCATGCGCCTCGCCAAATCAGCATGAGCTTTTATTAAGGCAGTTTTAGACTTCAAAAATCCACCTGAAAACCAACTTCCATATGGTTCAGGCATCTCAACGATGTATGGGACGAGGGCCAACTGCGGATCGCTTGCCTTAATCGGCCGTTCGGTATTACCGAGTAAGATGATTCCCCCGTGCGCCTGGCAGAGAAAAAACTTTAAAACAAACTTAGGTTTGAAGGTTGTGGTGAAGTTGTGAAACGAAAGCTGCAATCCATCCACCTCAAAGTATCCCTCAGCTGGTCCGGTTTGAAACCTAAAAGTCTGGTCTGGCACCCAAGTTGCCTTACTGATTTCCGCCTTGTGGGTGCCGCCTTGTTCGATTAAGGACGCGGTCTTCTGCATCTCGCCTTTCAACCAAGCCATGATACTGGCGGAAACTGTGTTGATTAGAGCCCTTTCACTCTCACGAATTGCACGGTTTTCGGATTGAATCCGGACTTGGTCGGTTGCTTTACGTTGAGCGGCATCAATACTAGCGAGAGTTTCTGGTGTCAGCGCCAAGGTGAGTGCGTGTTCCTCCCATTGCTCTATTCGTCGCAACTCTTCTCGTACCTCTGAAGCCAGCTTTATGCGTCGATCCAATGGCGCGATCATGCGTGAAAGAAGCGTTTGAAGGAGTCCATGGCGTTGGCTCTTGGCGAAGGCGTCAATATAATCCGGAGCACCCAACTGCTCGCGCGCTATAATACAGCCGCCACTCAGCATGTAATAAATCACCTTGCCCAGCGAGTATAAATCTGCGGCGCCCGTTACGGGGACTTGTCCACCAGTTTCTAACTCGGGCGCTGTGAAACCTCGGGGGCCAACGACCTCGCCAATCTCCGTCAGGCGTCTTTCTGCTGTATCGAGGTGACAAATCCCGAAGTCACTTAGCCAGACATCGTGATCCATGCGAGGGAATAAAATGTTTGCAGGCTTCACGTCACGATGAACGAAACCTTGGGCGTGCGCTGCAACCAGAGCGTCGGCAAACTGGGATGCAACTCGCACGACGGCGTCTAAGTTCCCTTTGTAAAGTCCTATGCGTTCCTCAAGATTGCCGAGCGCAAGAGGCATAACAAACCAGTACACTTCCGTATCTCCATCGCTGGATGCCTTGAAATGATCGATAATTTTTATTACATTCGGATGATTGATTTTACTAAGTGCCTCGATCTCCAAAAGAAAGCGCGCGTTGCGTTCAGATTTCTTGAGGCGTTTTAGCGCATATTCCGTTTTTGATGGGTCTGACGTATCGCACACTCGGAGGATGACGCCCTGTCCAACGCCGCCAATGTCTCGGCCTAAGTTCTGCCACCGACCACCATACATAGTTGCCATGTTTACCTAAAATCCTGCAGACTATTGCTTATTCTCCGTGCTACATCCTTGCGGATCGTATCGACCTGTTCAAACGTCTGAAGCATTCGATCCGATTCCGACAGTTTTTCGGGAACATCAGGGAAGAGATCAATAAGTCCTCTAATCCCTCGCAGGAGATATCTTAAGCAATTCCCCTATTTCTCTTTCGGATACTCTCAATAAACTTGCTTATATTTTTCAAGTCAGAATCTATTTCATCCGGCATTGGCAGCTCGACCGGTGCTTCATCGGGTTGTGAATGCTCATAACGGGAGTACTTCGTCATGTACTCGTCGATAAATTCGCAGTCGGCCCGAGTAATGTTTGCCAGAGAATGAATCCTACCCTTGGTGTTGATCTCTGGACTGTAACGCTTGAGCACTTCATTGAGCAAATCCGTCTCGACGACACGCTCCATCAATGTGCGGATGTCCCGACAAAGCGCTTTTGCCTCCTTCTCGTAGCCCTCATCACCTTGTTGAGCCAAAGCCTTCCTGGCTGCAGCAAGCCGTGCGTTCGCCAGTTCATTAACAGCTCTATCAGTTCTTTTTAGGTCGATTGGTAAATCTGCTATCTCGCCGGTCACATAGCGACTCAAACAAAGAAGTTCAGTATTTATGTTGTATTTCTCGGCGTATTTCTCAAGAAATCCGACCAGCGAGAGCCTGTGCGTGAAGACAATAACTTGGCGAGCTTGGCTTAGCTGAGCGAGTCGTTTGGCTGTCGCCTCTTCATATACATGGTCGAGAGAGGAAATCGGGTCGTCAAAAATGAATGGGGTCCTGGAGCCTCGGCCCTCGGTATCCGCAAGAAAGGCGGCAAGAGAAATAATACGAAACTCGCCCTCGCTAAGGATTTCGGATGTCTTTGTGAGACTTGTCGCATTTTTCAAAAAGATGCGATGATAGACACGGCCAACGTCGGCTTTGGTCTTTTTTAGCTCCACGGCGATTCTCGAAGCCTTGAGGCGTGCCAGTTCTTTCTCAAAGCGTTCGATGTATGCATCAGTTATCAGTTCCTGTGCCAGAACTGACTTGCGCTTTGAAAGAGCCTGCGTGTTCGTCAAGCGGTCTGCTTCGTGAAGCAGTTGGATTGCGATCAAACGCGAAATCTCCATGTCAATCGCCGAGCGCTGCTCGTGGAGCCATTTTCGTGCGGAAAGCTCTCTAGCCTCATCCTCAAGCTGCGGGCGATTCTGACCGTGTGCATCCTTGTCATAGGCGCGGGCCAGGGCAGCATACCTCCGTGCAGTTTGAACAAGATTTATGAGAGGGGTCTTATGGGGGCGTTCAGGTATTTCAGCCATACTGGTTGCTTCAAGGCACGCCTTTTTCCGATTATTGAGGGTTATGGAGAAGTCCGCAACCTGTGCCTTAACAGACTCGTCCGTAACAGCACCAGCCTCAAGTTTAATATCGAGTATCTCCCTTGATGGCAACTCAGGAAGTGATTGCAAGCACTCATAAAGGTTTCTCTCTGCCTCTGATGCGAGACTCAGTAATTCCCCTTTCACAAATGTTTCGAAGGAAATGAATCGATCTCGACTTTCAGGATCGATTGCCCGCTGACAGAGGACGCAGAGGGCGTCTTCGGCAACATTCGGGAAAGGCATGGCTGGGTAAGCATGTTCCTCTGAGTATCGGCGAGCCGCATCCCAAAGTAGCCTCCAAGACTGAGAGCCAACGCCAGATAAGGGTGCCTTTCCAAAGACTTTATGAGCGTCTTCGTCTGCTGCTTTGCGTTTTGCTTCGGCGTCAGCTCTTGACCGTAGATAGGTGTTGCAGCGTTCATCGGAAAGACCATCATAGATTTCCTTCAAGTCACGCTTAAGTTCCAGGATCAATATCTTCTGTCGTCGGAGGACGGCTGCCCTCGCTGATGGATTTGGTTCAGCAAGCCGCGCATTGACCTCGTCGAACCTTGCATGGTGTTCTACTTCCCATGCCGTTCTTTCGTCTACATTGTTAACACTCGTGCTGGCAGAGAGTTTTGCGTACCAATCGGCTGCGGATGTTGAAGCTAGTTCAGGAGGGATTGCTGGCTTTTTTGATACATGCCGGGCGATATTCTCTTGAACTTGTTGGGTTAACTTTGTACACGCTTCTGTCAATAGCCTGAAGAAACGCAACAACCAGGGCTCATAGGCGACTTCATTTTCGTCGTTGATGTAAATGAGACCGCAGGCCGTATCATAGATCTCAACTCCCTGAAGTTCAGGCAAAGAATGCCCGTTCCACTCGGAGGTCTTGGTTTGTAGATCTTCCGTGAAAGTGAACTTCGCGGTTTGTGGTTCTGCGTCTGCTTTGAAAATATTGCCGAGAAGCTCACCTGGACGACGAGCGCCGCAAGCGTGCTTCAGTAAACGCACATACCCTGATTTCCCGGCTCCATTTCGTCCGTACACAATACAGAGCTGTGCTTTACCAAATTCTAAAGGTTTGCTTGGAGTAAGCTTATTAATGCCCTGAATGTCTGCGATGGACTCTAGGCGAAGAACTCTTTTTGCCTCAACGACATCGAGACAGCAAGCGGGAAGGCCGCAAAAATTGACCTCTTGGCAAGCACCTTCCGCTACGCAAAGTGCAAACAATTCTTCTATGTCTTTTTCAGTGAGAGTCCCTTTCTGGACGAGTCGGCGCCCGGCATCCTGCAACCATTTGGGTCTTTCTCGGAACCACTTTTCCAGATGATCGAAATCCACAACGAAAACCCCCTCATTGAAGAAATAACCATGCTGACTTCAGGGGTGTCGGACAAGCTTGAAATTTGTTCATATTGCACGCCTAGCGTTCCTATGTCAATCAGGATGCTGGTCACATTGTTCGAAGCTCTCCGCCTTCTTGATTTCCTAAGCATTCTCGACGTAATTCCCGAACATTATACGGCGCAACATGCGCGACGAGAAATTCCAGTGAAAAAGCTCCTTACGTTTCTACCAATTAGACCGATAAGCATGACCGCCGAAATGGCGAAGGATTATAGAATATTCAAAGCGGCGGGCTTGCTTTCCAAGTGGCGCAGGAAGTGGGCGGCGTATTTACCGACGCCTGATTAAAGAATTGACGCCGCGCCAAGTCGAGCGCGTGGACAATCACAGGCGCAAACTTCAACGAGTTCGACGAGAGACGGCGTTATTTCGTCAAGAGTTGGGCGAATCTGCTTGAAGGCAGCCCGCGTGCTACTCGGTGCGCTCGCGGGCTGTACGATACCCAGGACAGTGGACACTTTGAAGCATTCGGTCTACTTAGTAAGACCCAGACCAGGAGGGGGAGGGAGTTGAGGAGGACCACTATCTCCTCTCCTTGCTGCATAGTATTCGTTGGTTTCACGAAGCATTATTTTATACTTCTCTAATTGCAACAAGCTTGTATAGCGTTCTTTTTCGTCGTGTATAGTTTGCACAAGAAGAAGTGTTTGCTGTATAGTGTTTTGTATCTCAATATCGTTATAGTTAATTTGTTCTATCAGAATATCCATAGTCTTGGTATCGTTATTAGGTTTTCCATCTTTCATGAATGGTTTAAGCTGTTCATATAACTTTATCCTTTCACTCATTAGCTTATCCTGCTTATCTCTAATTATTTGTAATTCATCGAGTACGTGTTTATCATGATTGGCGCGAGCTTCAGCTTCTCTGACATGATTTGGGCGTACAAAGCAATAATCATATATAAAAGCACTTGTAAAAGAGGTAACTAATCCTAAGAATAATACTATTATGATATTATTTGTTTGGATTTTTCCATTTTTTATGAAAGTACTTTTAATTGATGTAAATAGCCTGAAACATGATGATATAATGATATTGTTTGAGCTTATTTTGCCATTTTTCTTCTTCTTATGGTTTTGCATTAATAGTGTCCCGAGCAAAATATTGCCCCAAACCACATGAAGTCACGAAAAACACCACGCCGCGAACACCGTGTGCGCCCCCTTTAAACCATAAAACCGTGCCTTACATCGGTGGTATTAATGCGGCAGTTCGATAGAACGTAATTAAGACGATTTGTTTCAAAAGTGTCCCGTGTTTGAAATGTCTGTCAACTCTCAAACGCTGGGCACAATGCGGAGACAGTTTTCAGAACAGGGGCAATTTACAACAAACTGTCCCGTAATTCTTTGCATCCGGAGCAAAGAGCGCCGGCAGCGCCCCCGCCCTTTTCTTTCCTATTGCCGTTAACGCCTGTGACATGGTTCCCCGCCCCGGTCCGTCAATCTTGTGTATGATAA
>Ga0326727_10001375_pt1 | contig 90418 bp, 87 predicted proteins | sample MB2enrmetagenome_FD_207643 | JGI IMG/M metagenome (GOLD analysis project Ga0326727, IMG submission 207643) | Lab enriched peat soil microbial communities from McLean, Ithaca, NY, United States - MB29MY | ecosystem: Environmental > Terrestrial > Soil > Wetlands > Peat | place: USA: New York...
GAGGGGTGAAATTTTCTTACTGCCTGCAAAATCTTGCCGGACTTCTAACTCCACCTCTGCCAACGCATTCAGCCCCTCTGACACTACCTTCCCCACCGGACCCCGCCTGTTATCGGCGAATCAGGGCCGCGCTGTACAACTTGACTGCGAGCCTTTATCGCGTCAAAATGGTTTTTCAGGTTCCGGACAGGCGATAAAGGCTCATCTGATGAATAGATTCGTTCGATGCATTCACCAGAAAGTGCGCCCGAGTGTTCTTGCGGCGGCTTTACTTCTTGGCGGCGCCCATATGTTATGGGCTTGGCCGCGGCCGGAAGGCTCTGCAAAGGTCGAATGCTCATCCATTTCCAGCCAAATCTTGGGGCGCTCCGTGAGCTTTTGCGTGGCTCTTCCCCCTGGCTATCAAGCATCTTCCAACCAGCGTTACCCAACCCTTTACTTCCTCCATGGCCTTTTTGAAGACGAGCACAGTTGGCTGAATCGGGGAGGCGAAGAGATTTGGGAAAGTCTCACCGCGCAGGGCGAGCTCACGGATTTCATTGTAGTCTTGCCTTCCGGAGGGCGGACCTTTTACGTAAACTCGCAAGACGGCCACGAACGCTACGAGGACTTCTTCATTCAAGAACTGGTGCCCGAAATCGATCGCAGATATCGCACCAGGGCCTCTGCCGACGAGCGGGGCATTAGCGGAGTATCCATGGGCGGTTACGGCGCTCTACATTTTGCCATGCGCCATCCCGAGGTGTTCGGCTCAGCGAGCGCCCATAGCGCGGCATTGCTGCCGAAGTTTCCTAACCCGCTCCCCACCGAGGGGCGCTGGGGTTTTTACGCGCGGGTGCTCCAGGAGCCTTTCGGTTCACCCCTTAATGAAAGCTATTGGGAGGCCAACAACCCTCTTACCTTAGCCGAGCATCCGGAGCGCTTTCCCCACCTCGCCCTCTACTTCGATTGCGGCGACCACGACCGCTACGGTTTCGAGGAAGGGGCCGAACTTCTCGACCAAATTCTCTCCCAGAAAGGTTTCCCGCACACCTATGCCCTCCGCCCCGGGGGCCATGGTTGGGACTACTTACATGAATACATGCACTTCTCGCTCGAGTTCCATTCCAAGGTATTGACGCAGGCTCAGAAGGCGAGCGTGACGACCCACGCGAAGGGAGAAGCGCGGTGAGATTATCAACCCGCAAAGTAACCCCGGCCGCTTGCTTATTTCTCCTGCTCGCTGCAACTCTAGCGTTGCCCCAGTCCGACGCTGAGACACGGGTTTTGCAGTACATTCGCGAGCACCTTCAACCTGGTAAGCCCCTGGTGGTGACGGAACTCTATAACCACGTCTTTACTCAACCCGATGAACGCCAAGCCCTGGACAAGCTCTATAATGCCTTTTTTCGGATTCCACTTTTCGTGGCTCAATACCAGGAGAAATTCGGCTCGCCGCCGACTCTGAAGATAATCTCCGAGCAGTTTGATTTGCGGACCCCCGACGCTGCCGATGTGCTGCTTCGAGTGATGGAGTGTGACCCGCGGGTTCCGCGCTTCCTGGCCCGCGATCCCAAAACGGGCGAGATCATTCACGTAGACATCGAAATGATTCGAAACGACCCACGGTTTGGCCAGGTTCTACAAAGACAGTTGGCAGGATGGGAGGGCAAACCGGCGCCGGAGCTCGAGTTTCTCGGCATGAAGGGCGAAAGCGTCCGCTTGCAGCAACTGAAAGGAAAAGTCGTGCTGCTCTACGTCTGGTTTACTGGCTGTCCTCCCTGTATGAAAGAGACACCGGAGCTCGTTTCGCTTTACCACGAACTCTCGGCGCGCGGGTTTGACATCGTGGGAGCCAATGCCGACCGCTTCCTGGGGCTCAGCTACGATGACGAAACGCGCCTGCGTTACGTTCGAGAACGGAAGATTGAATTTCCGATAGTTTACTGGACGCGCGTGAGCGATAGAGCTTATGGCGGGATTTCGATCTATCCCACGTTATTCCTTATGGACAGAAAAGGGCTGGTTTCCCATCACTGGATCGGTTATGTTCCGACCAGTGAACTGCGCCCCGCCATTCAGGCAGCGCTGGACGCGCAATGACTACACCCGCAGACGCGGGTGCGCTGGTGCGGGCTGGAAGCCCGCGCTCCATGGCTAAGCGCGACAAGACGTTCACTCAAGGAGAGAATTGCATGATGAAGATTTGCCCACCTTTGATCGGAATAGCCACGGCCACGCTTATCGCTTTGACGGCTGGGGCCAGTATGGCTCAAAACGCTGAACGGGGGAGCGTGAAGGCGACCATCAACCGCGCTCACATCTCCATCGACTACGGCCGCCCCGCACTTAGGGGCCGCGACATGCTCAAGCAAATCCAACCCGGTCAGCTCTGGCGGATCGGCGCCGGTGCTCCGACGACCCTGGAATCGGACAAGGAGCTGAATTTCGGCGGGACCATTGTTCCCAAGGGCAAACATATCCTGCTGGCACGCTTGGATGAGCCGGGGAAATGGACACTGGTATTTTCAAGCAAGTCTGTCTTCGAGTACGAGCCGAGTGCCAAGCTCGCTGAAATCCCGCTGACGCTCGAGGAAACAAGCGACTCGGCCGAACTGGTGACCATACAACTCACCGACAAGGACGGGACAGGCGTCATCGAGATCGCCTGGGGGAAAATGCGTCTTTCCGCTTCTTTCAAGCCTGCTTAGGCGTCGTCGCTTGAATGCCGTTGCATTCACGAATCGGAACCCCCTCACCCGGCCCGCCCCGGCTGAAGAAAACGCCGGTGCGGTCCACCCTCTCCCCCAAGGGGGAGAGGGCTGGGATCACTAAGGGGGAGAGGGCTGGGATCGCCAGGGGGGAGAGGGCCGGAATCACTAAGGGGGGAAAGCGACCCTCGACTTCTCGACTCGTTGAATTGGAGTTCGTCATGCCACTGCGAGTGCTGGCGCTCTTTGCTCACCCCGATGACGCCGAGTTTCTTTGCGCGGGCACATTGGTCCTTTTGGCCAAGCGGGGCGCCGTGGTTCACATCGCCACGCTGACGGCGGGCGACTGCGGAAGTGCAATCCTTCCCGCGAGCAAGATTTCGCGCCTTCGCATGAAGGAAGCACAGCGGGCCGCCGGCGTGCTTGGCGCGCAATACACTTGCCTGAAGGAGAAGGACCTGCTGGTCTTCTACGATCGGCACACGCTTTGCAAAGTGATGGAATTAGTCCGCCGCCTGGATCCCTCTCTGGTCTTCACCCACTCGCCGTCCGATTACATGCTCGACCACGAAACCACCAGCCGCTTGTGCCAGACGGCCTGTTTCGGCGCCACGGCTCCCAACTTCCGTACGGGCGCAAGAAACCCGGCCAAACCGCTCCGGGCAATCCCCAATCTCTATTACACCCAGCCCGTCGGGTCCACCGATGTTCTGGGGAAGGAGATCATTCCGAGCCTTTGCGTAAACATCGATGAGGCCTTGGGGCGCAAAGAACGGATGTTGGCCTGCCACGAAAGCCAACAAGCCTGGTTGAAGTCACAACAGGGAATCTCTGACCCCTCGGACACCCTGCGAAAAATGGCCGCCCGGACAGGAGCGCTTGTTGATTTCCAATGGGCCGAAGGGTTTCGTCAACATCTTGGGCAGGGGTTCCCGCAGAACGACCTGTTAAGCACGACGCTGGGCGAATCAGTGAGGAGAAGAGAAGTATAATAGTGGGGCGAGGTACGGACTTCAGTTCGCGGTCATTCCCGCGAAAGCGGGAATCCAGCTTCTCCAGGCCAGAGGTTTGTGAATTGGATTCCCGCTTTCGCGGGAATGACTGGGAATTTCAAGCGTCTGGCCGAGCCCAGACCACGAGACTTTGAGCTTGTCAGCCGACCCTGCCACTTTGCTTGCTTACGCTTGGCGTTGCCTTGGGGCGATCAGCGTCAAGGGCACAGTTTTCTGCGTCGCACTTTGGCTCATCCTTCCCAGGCCCTCGGGGGCGCAGGTCTCCGAGTCCGGAAGCAAACTCTGGGGACAGCCCGTGTTGGATGTCCGGCTTAGTTGTGACGCGCGACTGGCCCTGAGTGACTTCCCCGGCGTTGCCACTCAGGAGGCCGGCCAGCCTCTCGATCCCTCGAGAATTGCCACGAGTTTGAAGAAGCTATATGCCACTGGACGCTTTATTGAGCTGCGCGCGGAGGCTGAGGCTGGGCAGAGTGGAGTTCACTTGATCTTCGTTGGACGCGCCCAGTACTTTGTCGGGGTTGTTCAAGTGGAGGGAACTCCAGGTGCTTTGGACCCTCGAGTCCTGCTTACCTCCACTCGCCTCCCGCTGGGGCAGCCCGTTTCGGACGACATTCTAAGTGCGGCCCAGAAGCATATCTCCGAAATACTGGCTTCGAACGGCTACTACCGGGCGACCGTACGATACCGCCTCCTTCCTGACCCGGCCACCCAGGAGGACAAGGTGTTGTTCTCTGTTTTCCCCGGGAAGCCCGCGCGCTTCAGCAGCGTGGAATTCGAAGGTCACCCCGGATTCCTATCCGCGAAGCTCGCAAAAGTGGCCGGCTGGCGCCGCGGTATGCAACTGACCTCGGCACGTGTCGAACGAGGCTTGCTCAAGCTCCACCAGTTCTTTCTATCGCGCAATCGCCTCCAAGCCACGGTGACCGTTCTAAAGCGTGAATATGACACTAATCTCAATACCGAAAAGCTGCGGGTGAGAGTTGAAACCGGCCCCCTCGTCCGGGTGCGCGTTGAGGGGGCCAAGATTTCACGCTCGAAACTCAAAACACTCCTCCCCGTTTATCGAGACGGCGTAGTGGATGAGACTTCTCTTGCACGCAGCGACAGGCTTCTGGAAGACTATTTCCAGCAACTGGGTTACTTCTCGGCTGCCGTGAAGGCAGAGCAAGCACTTGATGACGAGTCCCAGACGCTAGTCCTTACCTTCCGTGTGAATCGGGGCAAGCAGGGACAGTTCCAGGGATATGGGTTCGAAGGTAATCGGGCCATTCCAACCGCTGAACTCATGGCGGCGATTTCTTCTCCCGCACGGGGGATTTTAAGCGGCGGCCCACTGTACAACCATACCCTGTTGGAGAACAAGCTAAACGCACTCACGGCCCTCTATCAATCAAAAGGCTTTCTGGACCTCCGGCTCTCACCTCGCGTGAACGACCATTTCCGAAATCAACCTGGTCATTGGTTCGTCACATTCCATGTGGAAGAAGGGGTCCAGACAACCGTTCGCCAACTAGCTTTGACTGGAGCGTCCGGCAACGTGCGGAAAGCCCTGTGGCCGTCTCTGCTGACCAAGCCGGGCCAGCCTTATTCACCCGGGCGGGCGGCGGCCGATCGGGACACCATTTCGGATTACCTTGCTAACCTCGGGTATGCTCAGGCCGAGGTGAGTTGGCACGCCTCGCCTGTAAATGGACAGCATCAGGTTGATGTGGAGTTCCATAGTGAGCTGGGGAAGCAAGAACGAATTGGGCGTATCGTCGTTCTGGGCAACGAACACACCCGGCTGGGGGTCATCCGCCGTGAACTCGTGATCCATCAGGGTCAAGCTTTGAGCCAGGACAACGTCGCCGACTCACAAAGCCGGCTCTATGAGTTAGGAATGTTCAACCAGGTTCAAATCGCTGCCCAGGACCAGCCGAGCTCGGAAGAGGAGAAAACCGTCTTGGTGGCGGTAGAGGAGAGCCGTCGATGGACTTTAGGCTATGGCGGGGGACTCGAGGTCCAGAGGCTGGGGAGCAATAACCCCCAGGGCAGCTTCAAAGCGAGCCCCCGCATCTCCCTTGACCTCCACCGGCTCGACGTCGGAGGACGCGAACAGACCCTTAGCCTGTGGGGGCGGCTATCGTACATCGACACGGGCGCGGGAGCGAGCTATGTGATCCCCTACTTGGCCAATCGACGTGACTTGAGCTTGCACATCAATGGGCTGGTGGACCGCAGCCGCGACGTGCTCACCTTCACGGATGACCAGAAAGGGGCCTCGATCACGGTTGAAAAGCGCTTCAGTGCTTCGACGGCCCTCTCAGCCCGCTATAGTTTCAGCCGGGTCGAGGCTCTCGACATTTCCAATCGCATTTCCCCGGAAGAGGTTCCCCTGCTGAGCCGGCCGGCGCGGGTGGGCGGATTCGGGGGCAGTTATGTCAACGACCGTCGCGACGATCCCTTGGACGCCACCCGCGGCTCATACTCACTCGCCGACGCTGGAATCATGTATAAGGGCTTTGGCTCGGAGGCCAATTTCATTCGTTTCACGGGTCAATATGCGACTTACTACCAATTGAGCTCGCACCTGGTTTTTGCCCGCAACACGCGATTCGGTTTGGAGTCTCCCTATGGCAGCCCGGAGAAGATCCTCGTTTCATCCCCCGGGGAGCCTAAAGAATACGCCTATACCGACAGCCTTCCTTTGCCGGAAAGGCTCTTTATGGGAGGCAGCAACTCACATCGTGGTTTCTCCATCAACCAAGCGGGACCGCGCGACCCTCAAACTGGGTACCCCATTGGCGGCAACGCCCTCTTCTTCAATACGGTCGAGCTTCGCCTGCGGATGGCTCAGCAGCGGCTGGGCCTTGTGCTATTCGACGATGCAGGGAATGTGTTCACAACCGTCCGCCACATGCGTTTGCTGAAATTCAGCCAGACCCGCCCACTCTCCGACGTTGATACGCTTGATTACGACTCGGATGCGGTGGGGATCGGACTCCGATACAAGACGCCGGTAGGGCCCTTGAGCTTTGACCTGGGCTACAATCTGAATCCCCCCCGGTATCAGGTAGGGACGAACCCGGGAGTGGAGGTGCAACGATTATCACATTTTCAATTCTTTCTGAGCGTGGGTCAAAGCTTCTAGCGGGTTCACTCGTATACCTGCTAGTGGGGCCAGCCGCCTCATTTTCGCGCGCCGTAATTCTCGATCGTGTAGTGGCTTCGATCGGCGAAGTTGCCATCACCCAGAGTGATGTGGAGCGCGAATACCGCCTGGAACGTTTCCTCGACGGACAATGGCCGCCGCCGCCCCCCGACAGCAAAACGCTGGGAGAGGTTCGTGAGCGGCTGGTTTATCAGAAGCTGCTGCTGGAGGAAGAAACCCAGGACCTTTCCCGCGGCTCCACGTTGGAAAAGGCGGGAGCCGAGGAGCTGGATGGCCTTCGCAAACGGTTTCCATCCCCGCAGGACTACCAATCTGCTCTCCAGTCGCTGCACATGGATGAAAAACAGATTTTGACGACACTTATCGATCAGCAGAGGGTCTTGAAGATTATCGAACAGCGCTTGCGCCCGGCGGCGGCCCCTGGAACAACTGATGTTGAATCGTACTACCGAGACGTGTTCACACCCGAATATGCGCGCACGCACGGCCCCGCCGTCCCGCCCCTGACTGAAGTGGAAGCGCAGATACGGGAAATCCTGGTGCAGAAGAGAATTGATGAGCTTCTTGCCAGTTGGTTGGAGGAACTGAGGCCCAGCCGCGGCGTGCGATTTCACTCTTTCTGATTTGGTAGCATCCTATTACAGGATCTGAATGTCGAAACATTTTCGCATCACGCTCGCCATTATCGGAACGCTGGTAGCGCTGGCCACGGCCACGATTGCTGTCATGAGCACTCCCTGGTTCCGCCGCACTCTGGAACGTCGCCTCATCGTCACGCTGGAGGACGTGACCGGCGGACGAGTCGAAGTCCAGGAATTCCACTTTCACCCCATAGTCCTTCAGGCGATCTTCCAAGGATTTGTGCTGCACGGAAGCGAAGCGCCCCCAGCGCCTCCGCTTTTCTCTGCCCGCACCGTAGTGCTCCGTCTTAGCCCGGCCGATTTGCTTCATCGCCAAATCCGAATAAGGAGCTTGGACTGGGATGGAGCCGAAGTACATCTCAAGACAAACCCCGATGGTTCGACGAACTTGCCCGGCCCCGTAACCAGATACGACGCCGGGCAAGTCATGGAGCAGTTGATCGACCTTCGCATTGGAAGGGTGACGCTGGCGCGCTCGACGTTCTTTTGGAACGAGCGGGCGCTCGACCTGGATCTGAGCGCGCGAGATGTGGCCCTGCTCCTGCGCCTCCGGGGCGGCCGCTACGAGGGCAGCCTCGCGGCCTCGGCTGTAACCGCCCATGGACCAGGGCATTCCATCCCGCCCCTCACTTTTTCCACACACTTCGTCATGTCACAAAACGACCTCGAGGCTACCTCGATAGTTTGGCAGGCCCGCGGAATGACAGGACAAGGGTCGTTCACTTTTCACCCTGATCCTGGACCCGAAGGGTACTTCTCCTTCCAAGTCAACTTTGATGCGGCGTCTGTGAGTCAACTCCTGCGTCTGCCTGATTTGCAGAATGGGAACTTGCGGCTCGAGGGTCAGGGAATCTACCGTCCTGGGGAAATCTCCGCCCAGGGGCGGCTCCAAACCCGGCAACTGCTGTTCCGCGATGCTCAGTTCAACTCTGGCCCGCTCGAGGCCTCGGCCGACTACACCCTGGATCGATCGCGGGTGGCCATTTCCAATTTGAAGGTCCTCGGATGGGGAGGCAGCGCGATGGGTGAAGGCCAGGTTAGCCTTGCCGGACCAGTTCCCCAGTTCCAAGTCCGCGCCCGGCTCCGTGACATGAATCTGGCCGCACTGCTTCATAGTTCCAAGATTCAACCCCCATTAATCGCCCAGCTTCACCCTGCGTCTCTCATCGACGGGGCGTTCGAGCTGACCTGGGCAGGCGAGTTGGAAAAGATCAAGTCGAAATTCGATCTGCATTTCTCGGCCCCCCTTGCTCCTCCTCCAGGCTCCCTTCCCGTCAGTGGCGACATGAAGGGTTCATGGGAAATGGCTCACGGCATTTCTGTAAGCTTGGAGAACTCGGTTTTTCACATGCCCCATTCCCTCCTCCGCGCCCAGGGAACGCTGGCCGAGTCAGTGGCGCGCGGCGAATCCCCCAGCCGCCTGCAAATCCAATTCGAGACGGGGCAATTCGAGGAATGGCGTCCTGTATTCGAGACCCTGATCGAATCAACCCAACACCTGCCGCTCTCATTCAAATCGCAGGCGACTCTCACCGGAGAAGTCACCGGTTCGATTAATAGTCCTGAGGTTCGCGGCTCTTTGCGGCTCGGGGAGTTCGATTATCGTGGCTGGACATGGGATGGCCTCCAGGCAAACATAGTCGCCCAGGCGGGCTATTTCCAAGTCGCTTCCGGACGGCTTACCCATGCGCATAGCGCGCTTAGCCTTGAGGCCACTGCCCATCTCGAGAATTGGAGATTCACCAAGACTTCCCGCCTTCAGCTCTCCGCCCGCGCGCAACGCACACCGCTGGAGGGCCTTCAGGCGGCGCTAGGAGTTGATTACCCCGTCGGAGGTCACATCAGCGGGCAGGTTAGCTTGGCGGGAACGTCCTCGAACCTCGAGGGGACGGGCGCCATCAAGGTGGAAGACGGCAACCTCGCCGGAGAGACCTTCGATTCTTTATCGGCAAGTCTTCGGGTCAGCGAGTCCACTTGGGACCTTGATGCGATCGAGGTAGTGAAAGGTCGTGGCAAGATAACGGGAAAGGCGCAGATAGGACCTTCAAATCGCTCCCTGACGTGCCAGCTTCATGGAACAGGCTTTTCCCTCGCCGAGTTCAAAAGGGTCGCACTGGCTTTCCCCCAGCTCTCTCTTCCCCACCCCCTGGAGGGTCAAGTGAGCTTTGACCTTCAAGGAAGCGGAACTCCTGACCATTTTCACTTTCGCTCCACGGGCAATGTTCAGGGCATGAGTATTGGCGGCACTCAAGTCGGAGACCTCCAAGTTCAACTGGAGGGCGAAGGCCAGAACGTTCAAATTCGAGGTGTAGGTTCCGGACCAGCAGGGATGTTCAGCTTGAGCGGAGACGCCCAGACCGCCGGAGCTTGGCCCCTCCAACTGCAAGGCCAATACGTGTCTTTGCGCTTGGATCCCTGGGCCCGCCTGTTCCTGAATAACGACCTGGGCGCTCAGGTGACCGCCAGTGGCTCCTTCCAGGCAAATGGTTCTTTGTGCGATTCGTCGAAACTTGAAGTGCAGAGTCAAATCGAGATTCTGGAGGTGAATTTTCCTTCGCTGAAATGGAGGAACGAACGTCCCGTGGAAGTGCGCTATGCCTCCAACCGGCTCTCCGCTCAGCTCTTCCGAATGCAAGGCCCCTCTACGAACCTCACTGTCGAGGGTTCTCTTGATCTAGCTGGCCCACCCTCCCTCTCCCTCTCCGCCCAAGGTATAGCTGATGCCACCTTGCTGAGCTTGCTTGACCCCAGCTTGCAGGCCTCCGGGCAGTCACGAATCAAGCTAAGCGTGTCGGGTTCACCGGCGAGACCCCAATTGAATGGAGCAATGGAGATCAAGGACGTCAGTCTCGCCCACCGGGGTCTTCCCTTCCGCCTCAGTAACCTGAATGGCGAGATTCAGCTCGAGGGGGAGAGAGCCACGGTGAAATCATTGCGGGGCGTCAGCGGTGGCGGCACGGTCGCCCTGAATGGTTTCGTGATCTTGGCTTCGCCACCCCGCGTCGACCTGAGTGTGGAACTCGACCAGGTCAGGGTCCGCTATCCCTTCGATTTCACCTCCATCCTCAGCGGAACTTTGCGCTTGGCGGGAACCTCTGACCGCTCCCAGTTGCGGGGCGACTTGGCCGTTAATCAAGTGCTGGCCAGCGAAAACAAGTCTTGGCTTGAACAAATAATGCCCTCCGCCGCTCCCTTCGAGAGCCCCACATCCGGTGCGGCTTCCCCCCTAGCTGACAACATGCGGTTGAACGTTCGAGTGTCCTCGCCCACGCCGGTGAGCCTGGGAGCGCAGGATATGCGATTGACTGCCAACATTGACGTACGTTTGCAAGGGAGCCTGGCAAACCCGGTGGAAGTGGGTGCCGTACACTTCTTGAATGGCGAGGCAATCTTCCGAGGAAATCGCTTCACCTTGGACCGAGGCGACCTCAACCTGACCAATCCCATTCGCACTCAGGGATCGCTCGATTTGGAAGCTCACACCCGCGTCCAGCAGTATGACTTGACGGTTGATGTTTCCGGCCCGCTCGGGCGCCTGAAGATGACTTATCGTTCCGACCCTCCTCTTCCCACCGAGGATGTACTCTCGCTGTTGGCGCTGGGGTACGCACGCCAACAACAGGAAGCGTCCACATCGGGATTGGTCAGCTCATTCGCCGGGGGCAACCCCTTACAAAGCGTGGGCGAAAGCGCGCTGCTCTCTCAGGCCCTGTCCAGCCAGGTAACCGGCCGCATCCAGCGGCTCTTTGGCGTGAGCCGAATCAAGATCGACCCGAACGTGGGACTGCCGGGGTTTAGCACCGGCTCCAGGGTGACCGTCGAGCAGCAAATGACAAGGGACTTGACCCTCACCTACATTACCAATACGGCTTCTTCACAATACCAGATCATCCAATTTGAATGGGCGGTAGGAGAAAACGTCTCGCTCATCGGCGTTCGTGACCCGAACGGTATCGTGGGCGTGGAACTCAGGTTCCGCCGGCGGTTCAAGTGATAGGGAACAGGGAATAGGGAATAGGGAATAGGGAACAGGGACACGATCAGAAGGCAACAGAGGTGGTCCGCCGACGGCGGTTTCACCGAAAGCGCTGGCGCAACCGGTCCCCCGTTCCCTACTCCCTACTCCCTATTCCCTGTTCCCTATTGCAGGAGCATGACCAGTTTGTGTTTGCCCATGCCGAAGTCGGTTTCGATGGTTTGAGTCTTCCCATCCTTGGAGAGGGTTCGCACCTCGGTGAGTTGAAGCCCCCTTTCGTCTCGGACAACTGTGACCAGGCTGCTGCCCTCCCAGTGCGTTTTGGTCTTCATGGTGTGCCCGGCGACCACGTTGATGTTTTCGGTGTCGTCCGTCGTGTACCTGACAGAGCGCTTTTCTTCGTGGCCGGACTGCGTGGTGGTGGTGTTAACAACGAGAGTAGGCTCATGGTGGTCGATGACCTCGCTCACCTCGTCGGGCTGCGGGCCCGAGCCGAAGTCGCTCTTGGATTTGTCCAGTTTCCACTGGCCGGAGAAGTTGGGCTTGGCATCCTGGGAAAATGCCGGCTGGGCCAAAAGAACGAGTGTTGCCAGAACAACCAAAAGCATGCCTCTGACCGTATTGTTTGTCCATCCGTGTTTGTTCACTTGTTCTCTCCTCCTTAAACGTATGGACGGTAAAAGAAATGTCCTGCATCTGGTGCGCCTGCTCGAAATGCTTCGTCACGATGCTTGGTTGATAGTAGCAAGAAGCCAGTCTCTCACGCAACGAAAGGTCCAGCCCGCCATTCTTATTGGCGGGCTCAAGCTGCATCCTGCTTACGGCCGATTCCCCGCTGCCCACTGCCGACTGCCCACTGCTGACCGCCGACTGCCGACTGCCTACTGTTGTTTTGTGGCTGGTTCCAAGGCGGGATGTTATACTAGTTTCAATTCGGCCAGCAGTTTGAAGATCGCAGATGCGCCACACCCTGACGCGATTTTGCGATGCACGGCCCCGGAGAGGTGTCCGAGTGGCTGAAGGAGCACGCTTGGAAAGCGTGTTCACGAGAAATCGTGACGTGGGTTCGAATCCCACCCTCTCCGCCAGGAAACCAGTCAACAGTCGACAGTTAACAGTCAGCCAGCGTCCCCACCAGGGAGTTGTAAGGTCTCATCCTGCGATTAGCACATTGTCTTGACATTGTCGGGCGGGTTCGCTATCCTGGATGTGAAAGGAAGCAGAGGCATGGCGTTACCCACCACACGTAGCGAGAAGCTCGACCTGCGGCTCACACTCGAGGCCAAACTGGTCTTGAAAGCCGCGGCGGCAGCCTCACGCCGTTCGGTTAGTGAGTTCGTGGTTGAGAGCGCGCTCGCCCGAGCCGATGAGACGCTTGCCGACCGGCGCTCTTTCGGTTTGAACGCGGCGCAATGGAAAGCATTCCTGGCGGCCCTCGATGCTCCTCCGCGCCCCCTGCCCCGCTTGGAGCGTCTCCTGAAAGGACCCGGTTTTTTTGATCCCGAGCGCCGTCAGTGAACCCTACCCGCCGTGTTGAAAAGCTGCGACGTGACCACCCGGTCGAGGGCTTCGATTGCGGGCACGAGCAACTGAATCGGTATCTATTGCGCTACGCCTGGCAGAACCAGCAGGCAGGCGCATCTCAAACCTACGTCGGCATTGTCAATGATGCCGTCGTCGGCTTTTATACTCTTACCGTGGGCCAGGTGACCCGGGAAAAAGCGCCGAGCCGGTTGACCAAAGGTCTTGGCAGGCATCCGGTACCGATCATGCTGCTGGCGCGCTTGGGGGTGGATCAACGCTGGCACGGTCAGGGCATCGGCAAGGCGCTGCTCAAGGACGCCATGCTCCGTACCTTGCAGGCTGCCGATATTGCCGGCATTCGTGCCTTTGCGGTTCATGCAAAAGACGAGAATGCCAGACGTTTCTATGAGCACTTCGATTTCATTCCCTCCCCTGTCGATCCGATGCACCTGTTTGTTCTGCTCAAGGACGTGCGCCGGATCATCTCGGACAATGAAGAAGGAAAAGCTCAAGGACATGCGCCGGATCATCTCGGACGATGAAGAAGGAAAAGCCGCAGACTCTCTGAAAAACGAGAGTCTGCGCTACCTGCTCAAGTGGGCCGTGTCCCAGGTGGCTGGTGCAGACAGGCCATTCAATGTCCGCGGCTCCAATGCCTCTACTCTGGGAAGAAGGCAGACTCCCACGAGCACGGAGTCTGCGCCAGCCCCCTCGCCGTGGGTGAATAGCCGGCAGGTGGAATTGGAAAAAGCGATAAGACTCACGCGGGAATCGTAGCGACTTTGCGGACATGAGAAAGCCCGTGCCAGATCGCAAACCACCAAATCAATGGCAGTTCCGTAAGTATGCGGACGTTGGGACGTCCGAGGAATTTGTCCGCCAGCTATTGGAGTTACACGAGATTCTTAAAGGCACAAACATTTTCGACCCAGAGCGTGAAAAGGTGAACGACGCCTTGGGGGATATACAGATGGAGGGACTGCTGCCCGCTTTCTTGGAGCTTAGGAAAATTCGCGAGTCCGTCGCCAAAGATCTGCCAGTTCTCGACCGGTTGCAAATGTACGAAGATTTGGCTAGGAAGCTTTGGAAATCTTATAAGGATCTAACGCAGCCGGCCGCAAGGCTCATGGGGTTTGACATCGGCTTCTTATTCAAAAACGAGAAGAATTTTGAGGTGGGCTTGAAAAAGTTCCGTGAATTAAACCCGTCTGCGCCGGACGTGTTTGAGAAATTCCTCCAGGACACTCGCGTGGCATGGCAGAACAAGCTTGCCGATTTTCGGAATAAGATTGTTGAACATCCGAGCGCGGGTCGCGGCGCATACAAAAACTTCTATCAAGTTGAATTTGCAGAGGCTCTTTTCAATGCCGTCTGGAGGACCATTGTCACAATTCTGGCAATGCTATTGAGTGTTCGCTTGCCAGAGCAGTTCATCATGGTTGATCAGGGTTCAAACGATCCCAAAAGGGAATGGCCGAATCGTTTTCGTTTTTACTTGAACGGAGTGCAACTTCCTTAATTCATTTCCTCCTCTTCCTCCTAATTACCTCGCTGTTCCCTAAACCATGGGACTTCCCCGCCGAAAAAATCGGTCGTAGAAGTCGCAAGATTGCCTCGTGTTCCCTTTTCGCTTGCGATGAATTGGCTTGAAACCCTTGCGGGCCGACGGCACGGGGAAGTCTCATAGGGATGTCGTTTTTTTGATCGGCCCAATCCAGCTGCCCTTCCAGCCGAAATAAATTAAAATCCCATTCAACTAGTTCCGTCCCGTCCTCGCGGGTAAGCACAGGACCATGTGAACAGGGTCTGCGCGGGGACGCAGCTAGGTGGGTTTCAACGTACAGCTTGAGAGTATGAAGCGACCACGAAAGCGCAAGGTTACTTGTCTGTGGATAAGTGGGTTTGAGGGCCGATCTTGTGGACCGGCCCCTTAACGCCGGGTTCCGGCTCCTTCCTCGCTCTGCAGAGCGAGGCTGCGGACCCTTCCCTACGGCAACGGTTGTCAGTAGGTCCCAAGCTTTCCGGGGTGGTTCCGTACTCACTCAGGATGCGTAGTCTTCGAAACAAAGGCCACCTACGGCAAGATAGCAGTCGCTCTGACGTTGCCAGAGCCTGCGTTCCCGATGCTACCTGCACTCCTGACGACGGGACTCTAGCACTAGGTATGCCACGAGTTTCCTCATGGTTTACACCTCCTACCGGAGTTCCGGTTCAGCTAGATTTTACCAGATTGAGAAGGTGGGCGCATGTCCACTGTCCGAGAAATCCTGCCGAGACTGAAACCGGGACTGAGTAGCTGGGGGCGGCTCGTAAGGTCCGCCCTTCTTTGTGCGTGCTATGTGTGTGACAAGAACCCAGATGTTGTTGTGGAAGACGTTTGTGCGCGTCGCGTTTTCAACGAATCACGTTCTCGGTGGCGGCGGATTAGAAACGGGAAAGTTCTTGTCCAAGCAGTCGAGCAATTCAACTCCGGCCCTTCCGGCTATCAGTCGCGAGACGTTGAGGGCGCCAAGACTTATGTCCTGAGTGCTGGCGCGCACATACTGACTACTAAGAACTACTTGGTATCTCTGGCTGATGTTCGCATCAACGTGGGCGCCTTCTTTATCAGCCAAATTTAGGATCAGCTCTCTGCGAAAAAATGGACCAAGACCAGGCAAGACCATACAGGGATTGTCCCACCAAGCTCCGAGAGTGGAGTGCTGGTATGAAGGACCCCCAAAGTCCGTGATCAAACCAACTGTAATTTTGCCCTCTGATGCAAAAATTTTGGCGTAAATAGGAAGCCACAGTGGTACGACCGGTGTTCCCTGAGACACGTTTTGGGGCCGGGGAATCCCTCTTTCCAATATGGGCAAGTCGAGATAACTCGGGGTGAGTTTCTTAAGTAGGGGTTTCTGGCTGGAAGTTTCGTGAACGAGCACGCGGATGCTTGTCGCGACATTCAAGGCCCGCGTGAGGTCTCCCGCCGCCATCGCGGCGATAGCGGTGCGGAGGAGATGTCTGTGGTCTTCAAGTCTGCTCAACGAGTATTGTCTCCGCTCGTCTGCACTCATGTTGGCCATAAGCGGATCGTATCACAGGGAGAACAAAAAGCGATGAATTTCGGCGTGTGTAATACGTGTTTGGAAAACGGGTTTCTGGAGTTTCTTGCGTATGTTGAGTGCAACAAATTCAATAAGTTGCTTGTTTTCAATATGGCTTCGGGGTTCAAATCCCACCCTTTCCTCCAGCCTATCTTTAGCAGTTTCTGTTAGTTAGAAACACCTTGTTTTTCGTGCACCCCTAGCGTACCCTTCGTTGGGGAAAAGCTATGATGCCAAGGGAAGTCGAGCAGAAGGCCATATCAGTCTCGAAGCAACACCTCGAAAGCCGAGGATACAGCGTCGAGGACGTGAGCAGGGTTCGGGCGCACCACGGATACGATCTTACTGCCAGAGGGCGGCAGGAAAATCTAAAAGTCGAAGTGAAAGGGTGCACCCGCATGTGGCGAATTCCCGACCTCTACGTATCGGAGTTCGACAAAAAGAAGCGTTTGATCGCGGACTTTCTCTGCGTGGTGTACTTCATAAAACTCGAAGAGCCGAAGGTCTGCATGATCCCCAGAGACTCCATAAAACCGGAATACGTGAGTCCCCTAAGCAGATATCGCATAAGTTCAAAGTTCACGAAGGAGAGCGTTCTGCGACCATTTCTGAATAACTGACGGCCCGCCCCCAACAGTGCGACCCCTAAGCAGTCACACCTCAGCTAGTTAACACTCTCTCGTTTTTCCTGCACATTTGGCGGACCTCTCTTCCCTGGAAGCACCGCCCCAGGTGCGCCTGACATCTGCCTCAAGCTGGTCCTGGCGGGCGCGGACCCACGGGGAATAGTGCCTCTCCATGACCTTGATGCCACTGTGTCCGAGCGCCACTGACACCCCCAGCGGCTTCGCTCCAAGGTGATGCGCACCGCCCCTCCGTTCCCTACTCAACACCCTCGCGACGCAAGAACGCTTGGAGGTTTCGCGAGCCGTGGACCACCCGAAGAATCTCAACTCAGTCGGGGCGCGGGCGGTAGAGTACGAGCACCCTTTCGAACCCCGCCACTCGAAAGACTCGAAAAGATGCAACACCGGTGCCGAGTCACACCTAACTTTTAACAATTGGTCAGCGGCTCCGCCGCCCGGTCCATCGGTACTCCCGCCTGAAGGAAGCCCACTGCAAATCTGTCGCGGAATCGATGGGCGTGTCCATCAGGGATTCTTGCTTCCCCGAATACGCCCGGAAGCGGTCGTTGCCAGTCTATGGGAATCTCACCTCTTGGTTATGGCGTGTGCGCGATGAATTGTCTTACAGGCCTTCTGTTTGTCCAAAAAGTAACCTCTGTTAGGTTTTGTGTGCAGGAGATCGCCCCATGAGCGAACTACGGAGCACAAAACATAACGCCGGGTCGAAGACCGCGGGACGCCAAACGGCGCGTCTCCTGACCGCCCTAAGCTCAATATCAGTCCCCTGGAACTCGAAGCCGTACGCGCCACCTTACATGATTCGTTAGCGCCATGTCCCCTTTCTGTCGTATCCAGTCGAATGGGAAGACCCCAGCGGAAGGCGAGACATAGCACATCAGAAACGCAACCGCTCAATCAAGGCTAGGTCGTCCATAACAGCAATTCCGAGCTTCCTGAGGAATGCCGCGGCTGGCGGTTCAAAGAAGTCCCTGTCTGTTGTGCAAATTACGTCCGCTTCTCCGACGATAGCCGTCTGCAAAACGACTATATCGTTTACGTCGCGGGTTGGAGCAGCAGATCACGCGCGAGTCCGTGCGAACGCGCGCCCGCTCGGACGAGGACGCTAGTGACGAGAACAATTCTCATTGGTGGGGAGCGTAGTGCGGGCGAGTGCTCCGAATCGCCTCGGTGATGGTCTCGTCTGCTTCGTCGGCGGAAACGGGCTTGCTACTGGCATCCACCTCAGCAAAGTAACGCTTGAGCGAATCGACGATTTCTTGCAGCCGCTTCTCGGAAAGGGCAGGAGGCTCGAATGCGCGAACACTGACGGCTTCTCCCTCAAGTACTTGGCGACCGAGCATGCTCTCGATGGTTGCCTTCTGGTCCGGGGACAAATCCTTGGCTTTGTGTATCATAAACTTAGCTTTCTTAATGTACGATCACTCTAAGCTTACGATTTGGGCGTGGGAATGTCATGCGGAATTCAGGAGCGACTACCTCTGCACGTAACCTTCAGGATTATCCCCTTAGACAGTGGACGTAGCGAGCACTCACCAGCTACCGGCCTTGTTCAGGCGTCCATCCAACCGGCGATGTTTGTCTTCCCAATAACCCGGCCCGAACTCAATCGGCTGGCCGGAGTTGAGCCCTTCAAGGGCCAAAGCTTCAAGCTCGTCGTCTGCCTGCTGTTCAGCGCGGACCAGGCGCTCAACGTAGGGTTCGACAGTAAGTCCTTCGGCCTCCGCTCGGGCGCGGAGTCTTTTTTCGAGCTGGGGATGGATCGTGATAGTCATGGGTCGCCTGCTCCCGATCCTAATGGTAATTCTACACCCCTTTTGAAGCTGAACTCGCCAATTTCTTTTCCCCCGCTCACGGTCGGGACACACCCAACACCCTAAGGCCATGCGCCTGCGCGCCCAGAGCGAGCGCGCCATCGTGCGTGGCCATGACGAGATCGGTGCGCGTTGCTTCTTTCCAGAGCATAGCAGTGGCGAGGTGGATTGCGTCCAGCGTTCCGAGCTCGGTCGGCATGGGCTGGGCGGCGCGGTCGAGGACATCCGTATCGATCTCGACAAGTTCGAGGGAAGCGATGAGTGCCAGGATGACCGCGCGTCGCGTCGCCACCTCGCGGTCGGAAAGGTTCGCCCGCAGCCGCAGGCGATCCAATGTGCGGAGGCTCTCGGTCGCGACCAGAGCGCTTGAAACGCCCCGGTCGATCTGTCGCCATTCGGGCAGCGCGTTCGGCTGTCCAAGAGCGACGCGGAGCAAGACTGACGCGTCCACGTACGCGATCATCGGGGACCCTGCCGCTCCTCGAGCAGGAGTTCCACGACATCGATGTTGAGCTTCAAGGGCTTCGGCAACCGAACGCGATTCGGTGCCGGCGTGGTGGGCGCCGGTTTCCGGATCCTCAATGTCGCCGGCCCACGGACCGGGACGATCTCCGCCACTGGCGTCTCACGGTCCAGGACGGCGATCGTTTCGCCGCCACGGACGGCGCGCAAGTATTCGCTTAGTCGGGACTTCAGCTCGGCGATCCGTACATTCTTCACAACCGTATTATGACCAGAAATGGTCATGTATGGCAAGTGTTTGCCCATCACTCAGAGTCCCTCCGGTATCTTCTTCACCGAGATGGCTTCGCCCGCATAGAGCGTGGGCGCGCCGGCGGCGAAGGCGTCCTTATTATAGGCCGCCACGTCCGTCTGGATGAGTTTATTAAATTCGGCCAAGTGCTGCTCTAATTCCTTGGTCAGCTCCGCTTTCTGGTCCAGAGCCAATTGAGTGGGGGGCTCGCCGTAGGCGAAGGCGCCGCCTCCCGAGAGCTCGGAGAGCTTGCTGTTAAACGCCGCCAAATAGTGAAGGCTATCTTCGGAGCCGGGCTGGAGTTCCGAGTTATATACGGAATCCTTCAAGGCTCGGAGCTTCCTGCCAAGCTGAAACGATTTGCCCATGAGCGGCTGGAACTTCTTCTTCAAATCGTTGTCTTCGCTCGAGCGCACCATGCCCTGGAAAGCCGCAAGCGACTTCTGCATTCCGTCGACACGGTTAAGCATGGTGTTCAGGGCGCTCACCGCATTGCGTCCCTCGAGCGAGAAGCGCAGCGCGGCGCGGAAATTCTCCGGATCGATCTTGAGGTTGGGATCCGGACGCACGCTGACATCGGCTTCCGCCTTGTGCTCACCCACGGTGATGACCATGTGATATTTCCCTGCCAGCACCATCGGCCCCCGCCCACGGCCAAAGAACTCCGCGAATTCGCTGGGTTCTTCTCGCCGCTCGAAGGTCAGGCGCTCCGGCCCGTCGTAACGCATAGACCAGACAAAACGGTTGATCCCAGCCTTGGAAGGACCGTGCTCGGTCGCCACCGGACTCCCATGTTCGTCGGTAATCACGATCTTGACCGGGCCTTCGCGCTGGCCCTCCGGACCCTCGGCGCCGCCTGGCCCTGCTTGACCCCCTTGACCTCCTTGTGCCCCCGGGCCTCCTTGCATGGCGCCTCCAGCGCCACCCGCCCCGCCTGCCGCGGCGCCACCAGGCCCTCCTGGACCGCCGCCAGGCCCTCCCGGACCGCCGCCGCGCCTCTGTTCAATCTCCTTCTTGAGGAAGTAATCGATCACTACTCCCTCGGGGGCATTCGGGGCGGAGTATTCCGCCGCCGCACCGAACATTCCGCCACGCCAGTGATGAAACAGCGTGCCCGGAGTGGTGCTAACCAGTTGAAAGTCGCTGTCCTGGATCTTCGCACTCATCTGCTCGAGCGGGCGAAGGTTGTCAAGCACGAAGATGCCACGGCCGTGCGTAGCCACCACAAGATCGTCGCTCGCCTTCACGAACTTCAGGTCATAGATGGGCGCCGTGGGGAAGTTGGCCTTGAGCGGTTGCCAGTGCTCTCCGGCGTCCTGCGAGTAGAAAAGGCCGGTGTCGGATCCCACCACGAGGAACCCGCGCTGGTTGGGGTCTTCGCGGACCACGTGCGCGGGAGAGTCGGCGGGCAGGCCGCCGGCAATGGGCGTCCACGTCTTGCCGTAATCGGCTGTCTTGTAAACGTAGGGGTGAGAATTATCCAACTCGTGGGCATCGTAGGTGACGTAAGCCGTCCCGGCGTCAAACGGCGAGACCCCGACCTGATAGACTCGAGCCCACTCCGGCGCGCCGGGAGGGGAAACTTTGGTCCAGTTCTTGCCGCCGTCGCGCGTCACCTGGACCAAGCCGTCGTCGGTGCCCACCCAAATCACTTTCGCATCGGTGGGCGCGAGGGTGATAGTAAGGATGGTGTCGAAGCTTTCAGCGCCGCTGATATCGTGTTGGACGGGGCCGCCCGCCACCTCCTGCTTCGATTTGTCGTTGCGCGTTAGGTCACCGCTGATGGCCGTCCAATGCTTGCCGCCATCCGTGGACTTGAAGACGACGTTGCCGCCAAGATAGACCTCGTTGGCATCGGTTTCGGACACGGCGATGGGGGAAGTCCAGTTGAAGCGATACTTCAGGTCGGCTGGCTTCATTTCCTCGACGCCTTCCAGGTACGGCCGGATGAAGCGGGTGAGATGGGTTTTCTTCTCCAGACGAGTGATGCTGCCGTTCTGCGAATCGACGTAGATGATGTTGGGATCGCTGGGGGCGAACACCGCGTATTCGCCGTCGCCACCCGTCACCGTGTACCAATCAGCGCCGCCCACCGCACGCCCGCCCAGGTTGCTGGAAGGACCGCACCAAGCGCTGTTATCCTGCAAGCCGCCGCACACGGAGTACGGAACCTCGCTGCTCGTCGACACCATATAGAACTGCTCAATGGGGAGGTTATTAAGGAACCGCCAACTCTTGCCGCCATCCGTCGTCACATAGACGCCACCGTCGGTGCCTTGGATAATCCGCTGCGGGTCCTTGGTATCGATCCAAAGCGCGTGATGGTCGGAGTGAACCCCGCGGTCGGCGGTGTGCGAAGTCTTGCCCCCATCATCCGATTCCACCAAGTTAAGAGACATAAAATAAATCTTGTTCTCGTTCTCCGGCGAGACCATGAGCCGGGAGAAATAGAACGGGCGAATGTCGTAGGCGTGATTGTCGCTGACCTCCGTCCACGTATCACCCAGATCGGTCGATTGCCAGAGCATGCCACGCTTGGCCGCCACCAGCGCGTAAACGTGATTCGGGTTGGTGGGCGCCACGGCCACGGCAATGCGGCCCAGCGGGCCTTCCGGCAGGCCCTTGCTCAACTTCTTCCAGGTGTCGCCACCGTCCGTCGAGCGATAGATGCCGCTCGCGGGACCGCCATCCACCAGCGTCCAGGGATAGCGCCGAAACTCCCACATCGCCGCAAACAACACCTTGGCATTGCCCGGCTGAATCGCCAGATCCGCCGCACCGGTGGAGTCATTGACGAACAAGACCTTTTTCCAGGTTTTCCCGCCGTCGGTGGTCCGGAACACGCCGCGGTCGGGATTGGGCGCCCAGGCGTGTCCCGTGGCCGCCACATAAACCACCTCGGAGTTGGCGGGATCAACGATGATCTGGGAGATCTGTCCCACATTGCCCAAGCCCACGAATCTCCAGGAGTGCCCGGCGTCACCCGAGACATAAACGCCGCGGCCATCGATGACGTCGTTGCGGACTTTCGATTCGCCCGTCCCCACCCAGACGATACTGGGGTCGGAGGGCGCCAAAGCGAGGGCGCCGATAGAGGCCGTGGCCTCGTGTTCGAAGATCGCCTTCCAGGTGATTCCTCCGTTTTCGGTTTTGAAGACGCCGCCCGCCACGGCGCCCACATAATAAACGTTGGGGTTGCCGGGAATGCCCGCCACGGCGGCCACGCGACCGCCACCCACCGCCGGACCCAGGTTACGAAACTCCAGGTTCTTGAAGACGTCCTTCTCGTTCGCGTCAGACTCCGGAGCGGGTGACTGTCCCGCCGCTGTCTGGCTGGAGATGCCGAAAACCGCTGCCAGTGCCAGCACCACACTGAATCGGGCCAATTTCTGTCTCATGAATCTCCTCCTGGGACGCGTGTTTGTGCAACCAGCCATAGTAGCACGCGGACTTTAAGTCTGCGAGGGCATTCTTCACTGCCGGTACCCGACATGAAAGTTGAAGGTGGAGGTTTTTCTTGATGCACCGCGTCAGTCCTCGCGTCGTGGTGAGTCAGGCGAGAAGAGCGCGGGCGGGGAGGTAGCGCGCGCGTCTCGCCCGCTCTTTTCTGTTCTGCCAAACCTTGCTGTCCAGTTTGGATTCGGTGACTGGAAGTACCAAACCCTGAAAACCCCAACCCACCACGCTGGACGAGACCCAAGCAGCGGTGTATGCTTATCTGGCAGATGAACACGACCGACCTGCAAGTGCTCGCGGGGAACGATTTACTGACGCGCGAGTATGATCGTAAGAAAGCAAGACGATGACGACTAACCGAATCCAGATCAACCCGGCGGTGATGATGGGCAAACCGGTGATTCAGGGGACGCGGATCACCGTCGAACTGATCTTGCGCAAGCTTGCTGAGGGAGCGAGCGAAGCCGAGCTCCTGGAAGATTATCCGCACTTAGCGCCTGAGGACATCCGGGCGGCAATCGCTTACGGCGCGGCGAGCGTGGCCCACGAGGAAGTGGTCCTGCTCTCGGACGCTTTCACGGTGGTGGAACCGGGGCGGGTGCGCCTCGCGAGCCGTCCACCAAAGTAGCGACCAGAATAAAGGAATCCCCGGCCACCCTATGAAGGTATCGGCAAACCGCGAATTACGCGGAAGGTGTCGCGGGCGATGAGCAACTCCTCGTTGGTGGGAATGACGAAGATACGGGTGCGGCTGGAGTCTGTGGAGATTTCGCAGGCTTTACCCACGGCCTCGTTGTTCCGGGCCAAATCAATCTCATAACCCAGTTCAGCGAGCCCCTGGCAGGCTTTCTCGCGGACCAGGGGTGCGTTCTCGCCGATGCCTCCCGTAAACACCAGGCCATCGACATGGCCCAGAGCGGCGGTATAAGCGCCAATGTACTTCCGCAGGCGATAGCAGAAGGCCTCGATGGCCACTTCTGCTTGCGTATCCCCTGTCGCCGACGCCGCGATCAGTTCTCGCATGTCATTGGAGTCCGCCGAAATTCCGTAGAGGCCGCTGAACCTGTTCAAGAGTGTGGACATGTCGTGAAGGCTTAACTCATCCTTGGACATCAGGTAGAGGATGATAGCCGGGTCCATATCCCCGCAACGAGTGCCCATTAACAACCCCTCCAGGGGAGTGAATCCCATGGAGGTATCGATGGATTTGTCTTTCTCGATCGCCGTGATCGAGCAACCATTCCCCAGGTGGGCGGTAATCAAGTTTGCCTCGCCCTTGGCCTTGCCCAACCTCTCCCTACAGCGGAACGCTACGTAACGGTGCGAAGGGCTATGGAACCCATACCGCCGAATGTGATAACGGCGGTAATAGGAATAGGGCAGACCGTAGAGATAAGCCTTCGCGGGCATAGTTTGGTGGAACGCGGTGTCAAACACCGCGACTTGTGGGACCTGGGGCAGAACCTTCCGCGCCACAAGATATCCCTGCAAGTTGTGGGGATTGTGCAGGGGGGCCAGCTCGCTGCACTGTCGGATCACCTTCTCCACCTCGTCGTCAATCATCACCGAAGCCGAAAAGCGCTCACCGCCATGAACCACGCGGTGTCCCACGGCCTCGATTTGTGAAATATCTCCAAGGGCTTTGGCCTCTTTAAGAGCCTGAATTACCCGTGCAAGAGCCGCCTGGTGATCAAGCATCTCCTCCGTGAGACTCTGAGCAGGGTTGGGCGGGACGGTCAGATGCAACATTGCCTCGTCCGTCCCGATCTTTTCGACGCTTCCTTTGGCAATACAACGGTCGGAGTTCGACTCGATCATCCCCGTATCCGTCTCGATCAATTGGAACTTTATTGAGGAGCTGCCGCAGTTGAGTACCAGGATCTTCATCACTAACCCCATGGCTCAGTATTTTGGTTGTTACAAGAATGACATGCACACGCCTCTTTCAGCAACCCGATAATCTATAATGAGTAGGCCGTGCCTGGGGATGTCCGGGCAGAGAGAGGACCGTGGGAAGCTTGCGCAAGATTCTCATCGTGCATCAGAACTGGCAACCACCCGGCGGCGCAAACACCGTAGCTGCCTGGGTTGTCGAGGCCCTCAAGAGTCATTACGCGCTCACCCTGCTCACCTGGAACCGCGTGAACACTGAGGATATCAACCGCTTTTACGGAACATCCATACACCCCACGGACTTTGCCGTCATCTATCCCAACCGGCTGCTGCAGACGTTGTTCAAACTCGATCCGGGCCCGGGAAGCCTTCAACCCACGGCGTACCTGATGCGGACTTGCCACAGAATTCGCCACCACTACGACCTGGTGATGGGCGTGGCCGTGGAAGAGATGGACCTGGGCGGGCCCGGGCTGCTTTATATCCACTATCCTGAGCTCAGCCGATTCTGGCCAAAGTATCGAGATTGCGGCGGCAAACCGCTGGGCGCCAAGATCCTCTCTCTACTGAAGGGTGAGACGCGGCCCTGGATGATCCTCTCAGACTACTCCCTCGAGCGGCTGAAGCTGAACGCGATTCTCACCAACTCGGACTGGACTGGTTCGCTTGTCGAAAGGCTTTACGGAGTGAGGACGCGGACGCTGTACCCACCCGTGCCGGTTTCGGTTGCAGAACGTGCCTGGAGCCAGCGCAGCAACGGGTTCCTCGCCTCGGGCCGGCTCGATCCCCGGAAGCGCCTGGATTGGATCATCTCGACGCTCAGCCAGGTACGCAAGAGTCAGCCGGAAGTGACTCTGCACCTGGTGGGAACTAAAGTCGAGGTAGGAGACGGGCCCAAACACTACCACGAACTTCGCCGGCTGGTGGCCGCCAACTCGGATTGGGTGACCTTGCATGAAAACCTCTCCCGCCACGGCCTTTCCCAACTCGCCGCCCAGGTGCGCTACGGCATCCACGCCCAGGTCAACGAGCACTTCGGCATTGCTCCGGCGGAGATTCTGATGAGCGGCGGCGTCCCCTTTGTTCACAACAGTGGCGGCCAAGTGGAAATCTCGGGCCGCGACCCGCGCCTCTGTTTCACGACGCAAGAGGAGGCGGTGGAAAAAATCACGGCCGTAATACGCAACCATCGAGCGCAGGAGGCGGTCCTCGAATCCCTGGCGCCTCGTAAGAAAATGTTCACCTGCGAGCGGTTTGTGGAAGGCATCCGGGAAGCGGTGCGCAGCCGGCTGGACGGTGGCTAGTGTGGCGTCCCGAGCAATTCTTTACAACAACCACCCCCTACCCCCTCCTTACAAAGGAGGGGAGCCAGCTTGCCGGCTGGACGGGCGCTGGTGAGCTCAGGGCGCGCTCCACCTCGGCCCGGATGGCGCGCCCAAATGTCTCGACGGAATAGGAGTCCTTGCGGAGGGCGAGCCGCTGCCGGATTTCCTCCTGGGCAGCGGGATCTCCAAGCACCTGCATGATTTTCTGCGCCGCCTCCTCCTCGGATTCGTAAATCAAGCGGCTATCGTGCCCGACGATTTCCGGGGGACCACCGCTGTTATGCGCGAAGGGGATGCAACCCGCACGAAGCATCTCTGCTACAGCCATGCCGAAATGCTCGTCCTTCATAGCGTGCATGCCGTAACGCTGGCGGGCAACGAGCGCGGCCAACTCCCCCCGTGAAATGTCTTCGTGCAGCGTTGCCCAAGAGGAATTAGCTTGCACGAGCGCGCGCAAAGATGCGAGATAATCAGGCGGCTCATAGCAAGACGTCCCCACGACGTGCATCCTGACTTGGGGGAACCTGGTTCGCACAGCGCCCAGAACGTTTAAACACCAGTCGTACCGCTTCCCGCTATCCAGCCGGCCCATCATCACAAAGCCGTCCTGGCGCTTCTCCCAGGGGATATCAGGGAAGATTCCGGGAGCCGGAGGATGTACCGTTGTGGAGTCGATTCCGTACACGCTTTTGAGCCATCGGCCCGTCCAGTCAGAGTTGACCAGGGTGTGATTGGCCTTCATACGCTCGAAGGAAAAGTCGCCGACCAGCATCCAGGGCCGGATTTCACCCTTGCTCAAACAGGCGAGTTTCTGCCCCAAGGGCAGGTCGCAGGAGGGCCGGACGCCAGGGTAAACGTGGGCGAGGGACGGATAATGGATGTACTGGATGCAAGGCGGGCCGAAATCACCTTCATTGTCGGCGCCCACGACCAGGTCATAGTGATGCCGGATTCGCTTGCAGACCCGCATCAGATAGACATGTTTTTGAATACTGCCGACGTCCGGATCCAAACTGAGGAAACCGCGCACCAGCGGAGCCATGGTTCGAACCTGAAGATCGGAGCCGGCGAGCGAGGTGCCGTAGTAGGTGTCGAGCAAGCTGAAGTCAACGGGCTCTGAGGTGAGCAAGGTAACGGCATAGTCTTGACGCAGCGCTTCGAGGCACCACGCAGCCACTCCCGGCGCGCCGCCGCGCGGGACCAGCCGGCAGTACCAAACCAGGATGCGGGGACGAGGAGGAGGCATCTACTCAGACCCCGGACCACCACACATACTTGGTCTTATTGATGAGCATGTTGAGCAAATCCGCCGCCTCTCCATCCCTGATTTTGCGGTGCAAATAGCGAAACCGGTGGCGCCATCGCCGCCAGCGATACCCGGGAATGCGAATCGCCACCGCGGGCCCCGGATTGAGCCCGTAGGTGTTAATCGCGCGCGCTAACCACGGAAAGATTTGATACTCCTCGAGGACGCGGCGGCGGGCGACCTCCAAGGCCGGAAGCCGCCGTTCCCATTCGCTGCTCTTCAGTAGTTTTTCAAGGGTGGCGCAAACGGCCGCAGGACTGTCCACGTCGACTCGAATGAAGGAGTCTTCGGGAAAGTACTCCGCCAGATTCGTACAGCCAAAATACAGAGGAACGGTCCAAGCAAGAAAGCAATCGGCCACTTTTTCCGTCCAAAGATGCGGCCCGACGGAGTTCTCGATGGCCAGTGAAAAGCGGTAGGGCGCGAGCGCCTCCCATTTACGCGGCACCGGACGGACTCCCCGCCCGAAGTGATCGACGAGATGCGGCGACTGCTCGAGCAGGTAACGCCTGAGCGTGTTTCGCCGCTTGTGCGCGGGCAAGAAGGTGAGATTGCTGGCAATCCATGACACGCCTCGAGTTTTTTCGGGGATGGGGGCGGCTACCAACTCGTCATAAGTCAGCCCGACCTCCCAGGGCATCGCGGGCTGCGAGGGGACATATTTGGGATCTTGGGATGGAATCAGATGGGTGAAAACACGAGCGTAGGGTTCGTGTCCCTCGAGCAGCCAGTCAAAGAGGCCGGGCACATAGGGCTCCTGCATGATGGCCCAGACATTTCCAGGCGCACAGCGTGCGGACACGGGATCGAGCTTGCGGTTGTTCAACATGACGAGCAGGTCGCACTCCTCCACAGGGCGGGTGGTGAAGCAGATGCCGTCCCACACCCCCGCTCCGCCGGGCGTCTGCCGCAGAAGCCCGGAGCTGTCCCAGTCGGACACGATCCGGACCAGGATGGGCCTGTGATTCAAGGGCTGTTACCCCGCCTCTGGAATACGAGATCCACAAAACTGATGCGCGACGAGGAACGACAGCGGGCGATTGACAGCTGATCGCAAACCTCGAAGCCCGCCTGGTCCATGGCCGCGATGAACTGCGCGAACGAATAGCTGCCCTCGAAACGGTTGTGCAGCACACTGACCTCGGCAATCACAAACAGCGTCCGCTCCAGCGTGGCGGCAGCGCCACGAATTACTTCCAACTCCGCGCCTTCCGTATCGATTTTCAAACCGAACGGCTCGGGAAAGGCATGATTCGCAATGATACGGTCAATCGTGGTGACCGGGACCCGGCGGGGCCTCGGGGTGTGGCCGGTGCTATCAAGCGGATTGCGCGAGTAGTGGGAGCTTCCTTCGCTACCGTCCAGCTCCGCTCGCAGCTCCAGCTCTCCTTCACTGGACCAAGCAGCCGCGGGGATGAGTACGCCGCGCCGGCGCGCCAGGATCTGCGCGATTCCCTCGGAGAACTCCGCGACGGGCTCCACCAGGATGAGCTGAGCATCCGGAAATGCTGCATAGAGTTGGGGAGTGCCATGCGCCACACCCACGTCGATGATGGTTCGCGGGCGAAAACCGAGGCGGCGGAGGTAGGCCGGTTCCCAGTAAGCCCGGTCCTGTTCCCATCCTTGCGGGGCCGGCGCCGCCCGCTGCACCCGCCAGCCGTGTTCCAAGAGCTTGCGGTGAATGGCGTTTTGGAATTCACGCATGTTCATGATACGACGCTCGAAGCTAGAATTTCGCGGTGCGCCAAGGCCAGCTGCCGCCCAAGCATGGGCCAGTCGTAGCGCTGTTCGACCAGGCGTCGTGCGTTGCCCGCAAGTTCGGCCCGCAGCGCAGCGTCGCCGAGCAATTGCACGACGCAATCCGCAAACTGTTGCGGATCGTCGGCAACGAGAAGATGCACCCCGTGGCACACCTCGAGTCCGGCACAACCGACTGTGGTAGAAACCACGGCCCTGCCAAGGGCCATCGCTTCCAGGATCTTCAAACGCGTGCCCCCGCCGCCCCGCAATGGAACCACCGTGACCTTCGAACGGCGGTAGTAAGGAAGGATGTCATTTACGTAACCGGTCACCTCGATTCCGGGTTCCCGTCTTAGCGCCTTTACTCGCGCCGGGGGCGAATGGCCCACAACGAACAACTTGACCTCTGGAACGAAGGCCCGGATCCGCGGCAAAATGGACCGCGCGAAGAACACTACCCCCTCCGAATTGGGAGGATAGTCCATGACGCCGGCAAACAACAGCCCCGAACCCAAGCGAGATTCCGGCAAGGGCTGCAATTGCGCGCAATCCACTCCGTTATCGATGACCACCGACCGAACCCCGGGCAGGGCTCGTTGCAGCAGCTCGCGTTCCGCCTCGGAGACAACCACGCAGAAGTCGAAGCGCGGGATGTAATGCCGTCCGGCCCTGTTCATGGCGAATGCTTTCAGGCGGTACAGCGCGCGGGCGGCGAAGCCCACTTCCAGGCGGGCCATCTGGCGGTATTGCTCGAAACACACATTGTGCAGCGAAAGGACATTTCGGCAGGTCCCTTCCCGCGGCGCGGCGTCGATATACGCGGCCAGCAGCGCGTGCTCGACCTGGAAAACATCAATCTTCTCCCGCGCGATGATGCCTTGGAGCCGATTGACGGCCTCGGCGCAGTAGAAGGGAAAGACCGCGATGGGACGCCACGCCAAGCTCGAACGGATGAAGCTCACGAGCTTACGGCCGGACAGGGACCCTGGGAGCGCAAAGGTCTCGATCGATTTGCAGAAATCCCGAAGCTGTCCCACGTCTGTGGGGCCGCCAGGGGGGAGCAAGCTGAAGAGGTGAACCCTGGAGGTGCGCGCAACTTCGCGGATGAGATGAAAATCCCGGATTCGCGTGCCCGCATCCGCAGGGTACGGCAAGCCATAGGTCAACCACAAGACATTCATGTTTTCGACGAGTCACGGATGGCGGAGGCGCGCCACCGGTCACGAAGGTAACCGCCCACACCCAGCACCAGCCCAAGCCCGCAGTACAGGTAGCTGAACCAGCTCATCAGGCAGCTCCCGGCGGCAAACAGAAAGCCGTGCTCCTGGTAGGCAAGAGCCAAGAATCGGGAGTTCACCGCCACAAACAAAAGAGACAGAGCCGCGAGGGGAACCGGAAGCCGCTCGAGGCGAAACAGGGCCGGCGAAATCAATATAAGATACGACAGTGGTACGCTCAGGAGATTGTGCCACTGCAAGTTGAGATCTTGCCTCACCACCCCAGTTTCCAATATCAATTGAGTCCAAGGGATGGCTCTGCCTACAAGGTCGCTCCTGATCAAGCTGGGCAGGGTGTAGCGTTTGCAGTGCGTCACCTGGAGTTTCTTATAGAGCAGAATCCGATGCCCTTGGAGATGGAGGCGGTGGCCCAATTCGATGTCTTCCACGAAGCGCCGGCGCGCATCGAATCCTCCCAGACGAAAAAAAACCTCGCGCCGCACCGCGCCAAAGCCGCTGCAAAAGGTCACGGCTTCCGGGTTCGAGGTTTGATGCGCGCAGTGGTGCACCAGATTCTTGTAGCGGGAGAAAAAACCGTCGGAAACGCATTCCTTCGTGTAGGAACCAAACAGGGCATCCACATCCGCCCGCTCCGAGAACGCGCGCACGGTCATGCCCAGCGTTTGGGGGCGGATCAGTATGTCGGCGTCGAGAAAAAACAAGATGGGGCCATGGCACTCGCCGGCGCCGATATTGCGCGCTGTAGCCGGTCCCGAATTCTTCGCTAGTTTCAGCAGAGTGCAGGGGAATGACGCCGCCACCGCCGCAGTGCCATCCACGGAGCCATCATCCACAACCACAACTTCGAAATCCGAAAAGGCCGAGCGGTAAACGGACTCCAGACAGGCGCGGAGTGTCCCGGCTCCATTGCACACCGGAATCACAACCGAGATTGCAGGTTGGCCGTTGCCTTCACTCCCTGGCATGCTGCCCATGTTCTTTTCCAAGCGATGCCGCCCCAGCAGAGGGAATCCGGAAGTCCCGTAGCTGAAGGCGATTCACCATGCGGATACCCAGCTTGTGGCGAAGTCCCTCCGTGCCGTCCAACAACCACTGGTAGCACCACCAGCGTCGGAAGTGGTAATAATAGAGCACTGGGCTAATGAACTCCTCCCGTTGCAAAGCCCGGTCGTCGCGCATCTGCAACGCCCAATAGAAATCCTCCGAGTAGCTCACATCCGGGAAGCGGTAACGGACCGCAATCGCCCGGCGGATGGGATTCAAATGGGTGGGGGGACGGTAGTAGGTGTGATTGCGGCTGAAGATGTCGGAGTAGCGCAACGAATGCACGAACTCGCGCGGGTGAGAGCCGTGAAAAGTGACGACGCCGCGAATTCCGAGGCAATCCACCTCCGGCCGACGTGCAAGGGCGCCGCAGATCAACTCGATATAACGTTCGCTGACTTCATCGTCGTCATCGATGAAAGCCACGAATTCGCCCTTCGCCCGGCCCAGCAGGACGTTTCGCTTGTGACCGATCGAATGCTCCCCGGCGTCCGGAAAAGTGAGAATCTCCACTTGCGAACTCCGCCCCGCATTTCGCACTTGGAGCTCGAGGCCTTTTACCAAACGCGATAGCTGGGCTCGGCGGCGCTCCAGGGTTGGAATTAACAGGCTGAGCTGCATAGGATGGTTGATTATAACACGGGGAAACGAGTAAACTTCGGGGTTGTGACGAGCCCCAGTGGCATGTCTGAAACAGCCCTCTTACTGCACCGTTATCGGATTCTTGGAGTCGATTTGCAAGTCTACGACTTTGCCGAGTCTCATGCTGCCTACACTGTCGCTCAAGAGCTTGCTTGTGACATCTATAAACTGCGCTGTATTTCTTTCCGCCCGGGCGACTGCGTGGTGGACATTGGCGGCCACCTCGGCATGTTTTCCATCACACTCGCGCTCCGTAACCCCTTCCTGCGTATTTACGCCTATGAGCCGCATCCGGACAACTACGCCCTCTTCCAGCGGCACCTCGCCCTCAACCGAGTCTCTAACGTGGAGTTGTACCCGGAGGCCCTTTCCGGCGACGGCCGGCCCCTGGATCTCCGCGGCAGCGCAATCAATTCCGGGGCCGCCAGCGCACTAGCGGCAACCCTGAGTGACCGCTGCGTCTTCGGTATTCCTTCCCTCACTTTGGATCAAGTGTTTGCCCGGCACGGCATTGCGCGATGCCGGCTGTTGAAAATCGATTGCGAGGGATTGGAGTACGAAATCCTCTCAGCAACGCGCATTTGGGACCGCGTGGACCATCTGTGCGGCGAGTTTCACACCAATAAAATCCTCGCAAGCCGCAATTGCTCGCCAAAAGCGCTGCGCGAGTTTTGCGCTCAGCAGCTTGCTCCAAAAGGGGTGGCGGTTTCCTTCTGCCGGATGAGCGAATGAACCTGCTTTACCCCCATCTGCGCAAGCATGCACGTCTGGTGTTCCTGGCGTTGTTCTGCGCGGGAACAAATCAATTCTTCCTTCTTCTGGATGCCGTGGATCAGCGGCGGGAGCCCACGGAACAGATCGAGTAAGCGATGATAGGGGCGGTAACCCGACGAGGCTTCGCTTAGGCGCCTGTGCGCCTTTTTGCTTCGGCGTCGTGATGCTTCCATTTTCCCGTGTTGCCCCGGTACCCGTCGTAAAGTCCACACAGAATGGCTCGCGCAGGCCTGAAACCTTCGCGAAAAAGCCTTTCCGAGACGCGAAGCAGGCAGCACAGCGAATTCACTAAGTGAAACAAGGGTTTCAAATAAGCAGGTAGCAGCGTTTTGGCAACGAGAATCCTGTTTCGGTAGTTGTAGTAGCAAAAAAGGGGGTTAAACCGGCCCCCGGTGCTCCCCCTACCTTTGTGGTAGGCACCAGCCTTGCGCGCCACGACAACCTTATAACCTTCAGCACGAGCCGCCCAGCAAAACTCGGCTTCGTCATAGTAAAGAAATAGTGCAGGGTCGAGGTAGCGGCCCTTGGCCTTATGAACAGCGACGAGCGTTTCCGCCCGAACCGCCATCGCTCCTCCCCACGCCCAAGGGGATGGGAAAAAGTCGGCCTCCACGTGGTGCAAATCCCGGGACCGGGAGAAGAGAGCCGGGAAAAACAGCCGAGCCAGCACGTACTTCTCATCCCTCCCCGCGAACCGCAATTCTCCTCTAGGCCTGTCCCTCCTCACCGCACCAACTATTCCGGCATCAGCCTTGCGACCCGCTGCGACCAGTTCCGTCAGGCAGGCGGGCTCCAGGACGGCATCGTTGTTCAGAAACAACACATAATCCGCAGCCCCACGCCGCTCGAGGGCGTACCGGATGGCGACGTTGTTCCCCCCGGCAAAGCCTAGGTTCTCTTCGTTGCGGATGAGCACGAGCCGGTTCGGCGACTCGGCCGCGTCGAGTTGGGCCTCCGAGCTCGGGATTCCTCCGCTCAATGCCGTTTCGCGCGTGTATTCGACGAAAGCAACCTGATCAGGCAAAGCCTGCTTGCCCCAAGCGCGAATCCTCTCTACCGAGTCGTTCCAAGAACCGTTGTCCACGACAATGATCAAGTAATTCGTGTATTGGAGCCTCCGAACCGACTCCAAACACTCGAGCGTGTCTTGCCACCCGTTCCAGTTCAGGATGCTGATTGCCACCTTGGGCAGGCGTTGAAGGGAGGATGTCATTTACGTAACCGGTCACCTCGATTGCGGGTTCCCGAAGACATTCATGTTTTCGACGAGTCGTGGATGGCGGCGCGCCAGTGGTCACGAAGGTAACTGCCCGCGCCCAGCACCAGCCCAAGCCCGCTATAGAGGTAGCTGAACCAACTCATCAGGCAACTCCAGGCGGCAAACAGAAGCCCCTGCTCCCGGTACACGGACTCCAGACAGGCGCGCAGTGTGCCGGTTCCGTTGCACACCGGGATCACAATCGAAATCGCAGGCTGGCAGCCGGCTTCAGTCCCTGACATCTGGTGGATTATAACACGGGGAAACGAGTGAACTTCAGCATTGTCCATGGACCCACAAGTGAGCGAATGAACCTGCTTTACCGCCATCTGCGCAAGCATGCACGCCTGGTGTTCCCGTTCGAGGATCAACAGAGTGGAGAGATTATGGGCGAGCTCCAAGCGGCCCGCCACGATATATCCGCGGCAAAAATCTCACTGCCAGGATCCAAGCCAGAGCCAGAGGTAGCCTTCAAACAAGCGGATGCGCAGCGCGAAGACAAAAATCCCATACAGCGCGAGGCCGGTCCCACATGCCAGGGAGAGCGAGAGCGCCAGACTTTCCCGGGAGCGATAGCGCAGGTGCAGCAGCACATACAAAGGGAGCGCAACCAGCAATCCCAGGAGATACACCAGGCCGGGCACAAGCAGAACCCACAGAAACAAGCCCCATTCCTTGGCGTTTTGCCCGCTCTGCCCGTTCATGCCGTCTCGCGCGGGCAGCGCTGGCTCAGGGACCTTTTTCCGGATCGGTTCTACGCCCAACAGGTCCACCTTCTCGAATCTCCTGTAACGCCTTTGCAGGCTCGGCAACAGGTCGGCGGCCAGCTGAAACACGAGCAGTGCCAACGTCGGCACTGCAACCGCCGCGGGAACCAGGCGGGCTACCGGACCCAGCCTGGCCGTGAAATAGGACATGAAACCCACCAAGGCGAGCAAAGCCAGCGTGAAGATGTCGCGTTCACGAAACCTGATCATTTTGGCGGCCCGCCGTTTCTTTGTTTCCAGGCTCTCAGGTAGGGTAATGCTAAATTCACTCCGGTGAGAAGCAGGAGCGCGATCACCATGGGTCGAGTCCAGAACACCAACCGTCCCAGCCGGTTGAGCCTCATGGTGATATGCAGATTAGTTTCGAACAGGTTTCCAAGGACGAAGGCTATGACAAATGGGATGCGCGGCCAGCCGTATTTTTTCATGTAGTAGCCTAGTATCCCGAAGAGGAAGGCTACAAGTACATCCTCCTTCCGCTCCCGGTATGCAAACGCGCCGAGAGCGGCCAGCACGAGGATAAACGGAGCAAGCAACTGAGTGCGAATCAAGGTCAATCGTGCCAGGGGATTCACGACCGTCACTCCCAGGAGCGAGGTCATCCAATTGGATAAAAAGAGAGACCAGATCAGGACGAAGACCAACTGAAGGTTGCCGGTCATGAGCTCCTTGCCGGGGGGCAAGCCATGGAGCACCAGTGTGGCCAGGAGCAATGCCGTGTGCTGGTTCCCCGGAATGCCGAAAGCCAGGGTCGGCAGCAGCGAGCCGCCATCCTTGGCATCGTGAGCGGCTTCCGGAGCGATGACGCCGCGAATGTCGCCGCGGCCGAAATTTTCCCGGTTCTTGGAGGTTTGCACCGCCTGCGCATAAGCTACAAAGCTGGCGACCTTGCCGCCGACGCCGGGAATCATGCCCACCAGAGTCCCGATCATGGAGCTGCGAAGGAACAGTCCAAAGTTCCGAAATACGGCGAGAACTCCTTCCCAGACGCTGCCCGTAAGATCCTCTGCATGCGTTTTTCCTGAGATCGTGCGTCGGCCCGATGCCGTCAGGGCGATCATTTCGGCGATGGAAAAAATCCCCAGCAACGGCGGAATCAGTCCCAATCCGCCCCAAAGATAAAGGAGACCGAATGTATAGCGAGGTTCGGCGGTGCGTGGATCATGTCCGATAAAGGAAAGCAGGAGGCCAAGGCCGGCGACAACCAGCCCCTTGACCACGGAATCGCGCGTGATGACTGCGATCATGGTGAGCCCCCAGACCGTCAACATGAGAAATTCAGCAGGGCCGAAGACAAAAATGGCTTGCCGCATCATCGGGATGAGCAGGATCAGCACCAGAATCCCGAAGGTCGAACCCAGTGCAGAGGATGCGGCCGAGCAGCCGATCGCTGTCTTAGCCTTGCCTTGCTGCGCCATCGGATAGCCATCCAGCATCGTGGCTGCACTGGGTCCGGAACCTGGGATATTGAAAAGAATCGCCGTAATCGATCCCATGAATGTCGATCCGCCCACAAACGCCCCGAAAATGAGCATGATCTTCAGCGGATCCCAGGAAAAAGTCAGGGAAAGAGCCAAGGCCATGATCGTTACGCCGCTGATCCCCGGCAGGAAGGCGAAAGCCATCGTGATCAGGGTCGCACAAACCGGAAAGAGAATGTTGGGCCATGAAAATACCAGGCGCAGACCATCCCATGCGGCTTGAATGATGGGCTCCAGCATTTATCCTCGCAGCTGCTGCATGGATTTTCGGATGAGGGGAGTAAATTTCTTGCCTTTCTCGGCCGCGGCGAGGATTTCGTTTCGCGCCGCATTCGCGGGGGCCGGATCCAGTGATCGGTTCATCTTGGCAGCCGCAGCTTGAAAGGCGGGATCGGTCAGCGTCTCATAGAGATCTTTTGCCAGGCACTGAAACAGCCGCGTCTCCAGCCTTGGGGGCGCAACCACAAGACGTCCGGCACCGACCAGGTCCGTGAGCCCCCGCGCATCTGCCTCGGCCTCCTGAATGTTCTTGCCAAACTTGACAGCTTGGCGGGCTGCCAGTCCCCTCTCGCCGCACAGCAGCGGCACGCCATCCAGGCAGGCGTGGTCGGAAATCCGCTCCGCACTCAGTTGCAGCAGCGGCTTCAGATCTCCCCCAACGATCATATCCAAAATCGTGTCGAAGTCGAAGCACACCAGGTCCACTTCGCCGCGCACCGCGGCTAGTGTCGCGCCGCGAGTGCCTGAGTAGCCGGCCACCATTTCAACCCTGGCGCCCAACAAGAATGAGCTGACCGCGATCGCGACAAAGTTCGCGCTCCCGACCTCATTGATGGCAAAAACCAGGGATCTTTTTTCTGCCGTTTGCAGCACCTCCTCGATCGTTTTGAAGGACGAGCGTGCCCCGGTGGCCCAAACCTGCCAACTGCGCGCGACGCGCCCTAAAATAGTGAAGTCAGTCGCGGGCATCGGAACATCCGCCTCTCCCGCAAATGCAGAAGCCAAAAGTCCCGGCGCACTCACCATCCCTAGGGTGAGCCCATCCGGAGGAGCCACCGCGATTGTCTTGGCCCCGATCAGCCCGCCTGCTCCCGGCGTGTTTTCAATCACGATCTGCGTGCCGGTTTTCGCCTCGAAAAACGGCTTGATCAACCTGGATTCCGCGTCGAATCCGCCGCCCACCGCGTTCGGCACAATCCAGCGCATGCGCTTACCCGCCAACTGCCGGCAGGGCGCGTCCGATGGGGCATTCTGCCGCCGGTCGCATCCCTGCAGGATCACGGCTCCAGTGGCAGCTCCCAGGGTGCTCAGAAGCTCCCTGCGTGTGAGCGTCTTTGACCATCGGCCCGCGATCTGAACGTCTGAGGTTATGCTCATTTTCCCAGGTGTTTCCAGCCGGCGGCCACCCAGGTGGAGAACTGAAGCCACCAGAGGGCGGAAGCGAGGGGGTCTTGAAAAAAATGCCTGAAATAAGGATCAAGGACTTTTCTATGACCGCGCGAATAGGTATGAAGAAACGACCTCATCAGTTCCTTGAAGGGCGGCGGTGCGCTAAGAGGATCCACCGGAACCACTCCCCGCACATTGATCCGAACCCGATACATAAGCAGGTCCAGGACCTGCATTCCCAACAGCAAGATATCTTCCACGGGACTGACAAACAGAATTCCCACCGGGTAATCCACGACGGGTTCCACGTCCTCTTGCCGAGCGATCTTTACGCACAGCAAGGGCTCGTTGATACCCAGTTCGGTTCGATTCCAGAGTTGCCGAGGGAAACGCGGGTTGATTTCCATCAATTTGTGGAGACCATCACGGGGATCCACCATGGTCTCGATTCCCATCGCGCCCCGCCAGCCCAACCTGCTCACTAACCGGGCCGCGTTCGACACCTGCTCGTCAGGCCTCTCCGATTCCGAAACGGTGCCAAATCGCGCCGTCAATCGGAACTTGCGAAGCCGTTTCTTGCGGAAAGCAAAAATCATCTGTCCGTTGCGATCGAGCACAAACTGTACGGATCCTCTTTGACCGCCGGGAATGTACTCTTGAATCATGGGATTCCCGTGGTTTTGCGCCACAGCCGGAAAGGTTTCAGCCAATTCCCGAAAGTCCCTCACGATGGCCATGCCCAAGCCTCCGCAGGTGAAGCGAGGCTTAATGACCAGAGGAAAGCCTTCCTTTTCGGCAATGCGTCCCAGGTCCTCCGGACTCTCGCAGAGATAGGTCCGAGGGCATGGAAAGCCGACCTCTTGTGCCGCCTGAATCGTTCGATATTTGTCCAGCGCCGTCAACGCCGTCTCGTAATCGGGAACTGGAATGACGACCCCCATCCGCTCGAACATGCCTTTGCATTTGGCAAAAACATACACATAGGGATCCAAAGAGGGGAAAATCGTATCGATCTTTTCTTTCCGGCAAATTTCAACAATCGCCTTAATGAAGGCTTCTTCGCGCTCGGTAGTTTCTTTCTTGATGTTCCCCGCGCCCCAATCCTCCCCGACCGAGGGAACGAAATACCGCCGGTCCACGAATCGGGAATTGGCGGCATGCGAGAGTCGGGCCAGGAACCGATTCCCCCCTTCCATCGTGGCCACGATCTTGGCGGCATGCGGCCTTAGGGCTCTTATCACTGCGTAGGCCTGGGGGGCGCGTGTGTTGGTGACAAGAACGTTCATGATGGCTCAAAAGATGAATTTCAGCCCGAACTGAATTTCGCGCGCGTCGCCGATCGTATTGAAGATCTTTCCAGCACTGGCCGTCGGCATGAAGGATGCGGACGTATTGGAACGCAGCAGTCACCAGATAAACTTCATGCCGAGCTGAATCTGGCGCGAAGTGGTGGAGGTCGGGGACTGCAGAGCCGTCGCAGTCGGAATCAGCTTTCCCGTTCCGTCAAACAACGTGGTCGTCTCTACCTCAAAATTCGGATGGTTGAGAATGTTGAACGTCTCGGCACGGAACTGCATCTTCAGCCTCTCTCGTATAACCCAAGCATTCTTGAACAATGCGAAGTCGAGATCTTCGAGGGCCGGGCCGCGCAGGGCGTTGCGCCCCAGATTGCCAAAAGTTCCCAGAGCGGGAAAAGAGAAGCATGCTGCATTGATATAATTGGCCGGATCCCCGGTCACCAGATCGGAACAGCCCGGATTCAGGTTTGGCCTCTGTCCGTTTTGTGCATCCTGCGAGCTCGTACCCGTTCGAGCCTGGTCGTTGGTGAGCCCCACGTTGAAGGGAGCGCCGCTTTCAACCGTGAAGATTCCGCCCAGTTCCCAGCCCGAGAGAAGAAAGCCTGAGACCCCCTTGAGCGACGACGCGGAAGGGATGTCCCACAGAAGATTGATGGCAGCGTTTTGTGGAAAGTCGAAATCAGAGACACCACGGTTGATACGCGGGCCGAAGACATAGGGCGGATCGGCGGTATTGGCAGTTTCGTTGTCCGAAAAGAAGGTCGAGCCATTGTCGATGTTTTTCGCCCAGGTGTACGTAGCCTGGAAACTAAGGCCATGACTCATGCGCTTCGTCAGATTTGTCTGCAGGGCCTGGTAACTGGCATGGCCATACCAAAGCATGCTGTCGATCCGGCCAAAATTGGGGTTGATTCTCGGGATCTTGCCGGTGGTCGGAAAGAGGATCTGTCCGTCCGGCCCTACCGTGGTCAATGAGGGAGGCACCTGGTCAGCATCATTTTGCCCGACCGGCACATGCACCGACGCCGAACCCACGTAACCAACCATCAGGCTGATACCTTGGGCCAGTTGCCTCTCAACGTTCAGGTTCCACTCAGTCTTGTAGGGGCGCTTGGGCTGATACTGAATGGAAGCGACTCGGAGGCTGCCCGGGACGAGCAGTGACAACCCGTCGCTGGGGAAACTGGCGGAAGGAGGGTTCGAAACTACGCCCAACTGGAAATAAGGGAGCCCGTGCGTCGCCTTATTCCAAAAGAGGTAGGGCAGAGGAAGAATGTCATAGATGCCAAACCCGGCGCGAATGGAGGTCTTTCCGTTCTTGAAGGGATCCCAGGCGAATCCGACACGGGGTTCAAAATTGCGTAGCGTGGGATTCAGGAACAACGGGTTTCCGACCTTCGGCTGTGCGTCGGCGAGGTTGAGCAGATTTCCTATTTTGCCATTCGCTTCTTTGATGGCTTCGGATGTTTCATACCGTACGCCGAGGTTGAAGGTCAGGTTTGGGCGGAAGCGAAAGTCGTCTTGCAGGTACGAGGATATAACCGCCGAGCGAAAACCACGCGAAGTATCGGTGCCCGGAACCGCAGCAGTGAATTGGGTCGGTTTCGCCGTCAACATGCCCGCGATACTGTTAAACACCCAAGTCCCGTTGACTTCAGTCTGCGGATTGACATTGTCGTCGATTCGCTCAAAGCCAAAACCCATGCGGAGACTATGGCGCCCCCTGGTCCACGACAGATCGTCGTAAACCTGCGCCGTGGTATATCCAACTACGTCGGCACCCGTGGCCCCAATGCCGCCGAAGGTATTGAGCCCGGGAACAGTGAACTGGCCCACGGGAATTCCGGGCAGAAAACTGAGGGAAGGATCGGTCAAAAGCGGCGTACGCGGCTGAACGTCAGCCCCCTCGGTGGCCCACGTGCGCGTGACTCCGGTGCGGATGCTGTCGAGCAGGCTGGGACTGAAGATATGCTGAAAATCTACAATGAAATCCTGAGGGCGGGTTTGCGCGGAAGTCAGTTTTTCATTGAAAGCATCGGGATCACTCACCTGGGAGCTGTCGAATCGATAGGTGGTATTCAGCGTGGTTTTTTCCGACAGCACATGGTCTATTCTGCCGACGACAAAATTCTCTGACCCGGGTCTGCCTCCGCCAAAGATGAACTTGCCGGTGTCTCCCGTAATCGGGCCGTTCGGAATTGGATAAAGCGCCAGATAAGGCTGGATTCGCGGATCTATGGAAACCGGACCGGTGGTCAGGATTCCGTTGCGCGCGTTGGGTGAGAGGGTGTTCGAAGTATACGACAGGCTTTCGAGCTCTCGCAAACCTTCGTGATTGACAAAGAAGAACGTCTTGTCCTTTCGGATCGGTCCTCCCAGGGAGCCTCCGAACTGGTTGCGCCGGAACGGAGGAATCTGTAGATCGAAGAAGTTGCGGGCGTCCAGGGCGCTGTTGCGAAGGAACTCGAATGCAGTACCATGGATTTCGTTTCCGCCCGATTTCGTGATGGCGTTGATAACTCCGCCGCTGCCGCGCCCGTATTCGGCCGGGTACGTATTCGTCAGGACCGAAAACTCGCGGATGGCATCCACTCCGAGGTCCACCCACAGGGCGCTTCCCGGGCTGGCGTTGCTGTGATCGTTGATGATCAGTCCATCCAAGAGGTAGGCATTGTCGGTAGGCCTTCCTCCGGAAATGGATATGTACATGCCATCCCCGCGCGGCAATCTCTCTACATCACTTTGCAGTTCCGTTGGGCTGAAAACAGCGCCGGGCTGTAAGACCGCCAGTTGAAGCCAGTCCCGTCCGTTCAGGGGCAGCTCGCGAATGGTCACGTCGTTCACCAGGCCGCCCATAGTCGAGGTCGAGGTGTCAACCTGCGGCGCTCCTCCGCTAACGGTGACCCTCTCGGCAACCCTTCCAACCTCGAGCACGAAATCCACTTTGATGCTGGACCCCACGCTCACCTTAATGCCGGTGCGAACCTGCGTCTTGAAGCTCGTGGCCGAAGCCACCAGTTCATACGGCCCAGCCGTGACACCGACAATGCGATAAGCCCCGGATTCGTCTGCGGTCGCTGTTCGGCTCGTGCCCATATCCAGGTTCCGCGTCGTAACCGTGGCACCTGGGATCACACCCCCTTGCTGGTCCTGTATTGTACCCAGCAACGTACCGTTGACGGTCTGCGCACTCACCCTGGATGCAATCAGGGGGATCCCCAAAAGGAACAAGGACACGTAGACCACAATCAGCGAAGGACATCTCTTCATAGCGCCTCAGAGGGTCGGTTCTTTGCACGCTCTGGAGTCAGGGTTTCCGAAGCTTGTGGAAGGACAGGAAGTTCAAGCTGTCTCTTCGCATGTTAAGCTTCCGATCCGGTCGCCGTCGGCTCTCCCTGCATGTCTTCCCTCGGGTACTGATAAATGCAATATGCTAACTTCGCCGCTTGTGCCCTATCATAGCAGCTTATATACCTGAAGTGTGTTGCTAAATACGGCTTTTTGCTGGAATTGGTTTTTGCCCTTCAGTGATTACGAGTATCCACCCGTTTGCCACCCGTCGAGGCTCCGAGCACAATCAATTCTCCCAGACGGTCCCATCGGCTACCTTCGCGCTGCGCCAACCTGAAGGAGCGTGCCCCGCGCTTGAGGTCCGAACTTCGTCGCGCATTTCGTACTTCGAGCTCCAGGCCTTCTACCAAACGCGAAAGCTGGTCGCTGCGGCACTCCAGCGTTGGGATCAACAGGCTGGGTTACATAGCGAGCTTGATTATAACACCGGCCAACTAGTAAACTTCAGCATTGTTCATACAGCACCTAAGAATGAGCGAATGAACCTACTTTACTACCAACTGCGCAAACATGCACGTCTGGTGTTCCTGGCGTTGTTCTGCGCGGGAACAAATCAATTCTTCCTTCTTCTGGATCCGGTCATCCTGCGGCGCATCATAGACGGGTATGCGCTACAGGCGAGACGGCTGGATGCGGCCACTTTTTTCCATCATGTCGGTCTCCTGCTTGTGGCCGGGATTGCCGCTGTGTTGCTGGCGTGGGTGGCCAAGAATTATCAGCTAGATTTCGTCAACCGGGTGACGCGGTACGTGGGAATGGGGATCTACTGCGAAGGGATCGGGCACTCGCTGGGGATGCCTTACTCGGCGTTCGAAGATCAACGCAGTGGCGAGATCATGAGCAAGCTCCAAACGGCCCGCCGTGACGTGGAGAGCTTCGTCTTATCGTCTATCAATTCGGTCTTCAGTTCCCTCATTGCGATCGCCTTCCTGATCATTTACGCCTCCCGGATAGACTGGGTCCTGATTCCGGCCTATCTGCTGGCCCTGCCCTGCGTGTTCTTAGCCAGCGTTTTGTTCAGCCGGAAGGTACGCGCGATTCAAGTCAAGATCGTCCGGGAGTCCAGCCGCCTGGCAGGCTCAGCCACCGAATCATTCCGCAACATCGAATTGGTCAAGAGTCTGGGCTTGGCGGGCCGGGAGGTCTGGCGTCTGGGTCAGCGCGGGGACCAGATTCTGGAGCTGGAGCTGACCAAAGTGCGTTACATACGCCACCTTAGTTTCTTCCATGGAGCTGTGGTGAACCTGGTGAGGGTCGGCCTCCTCCTCCTCATGCTGTACCTGGTCTTCAAGCAACAGATCACGATCGGGCAGTTCTTTGCGTTGTACCTCTGCTTCTCCCTGCTCCTCGCTCCCTTGCAGGAAATGGGCGGAATCCTGCAGACGTACGCGGAGACAGAGGCCTCGCTTAAAGTTGTGCGGGCCATTCTGGCCTCACCTCAGGAATCGCGGCCTGCCGCGCCCGTCGAGGTGGGCCCCATCCAGACCTTGGCCTTCGATCATGTTGTGTTCCAGCACGCCGGGAACCCAAGGCCGGCGTTGCAGGATATGTCGTTCCAGGTCTCACGCGGAGAAACCATCGCCTTCGCGGGCCCTTCGGGGGCGGGCAAGACGACGATCGTCAAGCTGTTGCTGGGGCTATACGCTCCGCGCTCCGGCGCGATTACCTTCAACGGTGTCCCGACTTCTTCCTTGGATCTTGACCGCATTCGCGGACGGATCGGGTTGGTGACCCAGGACCCGCAACTGTTTTCCGGCTCCTTGCGGGACAACCTGTTGTTCGTCCGCCCGGAGGCAAGCGACAGCGAATGCTTGGAGGCGCTGCGCCAGGCGGCCTCTTCAGAATTGCTCTTGCGCGCCTCGCAAAGCTTGGATGCCGTGATCGGCGAGGGGGGGCTGAAGCTTTCCGGAGGAGAGAAACAGCGTGTGGCCATCGCCCGCGCCCTTTTGCGCCAGCCCGAGCTCTTGGTCTTCGATGAGGCGACGTCCGCGCTGGATTCCCTCACGGAGAGCCAGATCTCCCAGACCATTTGGGCGTTGAGCCGGCGCCGGGAATTCCTCACTATACTGGTCGCGCATCGGCTTTCCACCATTTGCCACGCCAAGAGGATCTATGTGTTGGACCGGGGCAGGATTGTGGAATCGGGAACCCATGAGGCACTCCTGCACCAGCAGGGGCTGTACAGCCGTCTCTGGTTGCAGCAGACCGGCGCCGGATTGGCAGTGCAGGAACCGCAATACAGAGAAACATCTTCTTAATCACCCGCCCGGGGCTTCGCCCGTCGAGTGAGGACAGGCTTGAGAAAATAGCCGGCCATCCCGATAACCGCTCCCAGTCCGCTGTATAAGTATCCGAACCATTCTCGAAGCGAACTTGAGTGTGTGGAGAACGCTTTCCTGCTTTCCGCCGTCTACGCGGGGTTGAGCGCGGCGCAAAGTTGTATTAATGTATTTGCTCTCGAGGGGTAACCAAAACGGCTTCCGAAATGACATTGCTTGGTGTGAAATGAAATCATCTTCCTCTGCCCGAATTCTATTGCTCGCCTTTATGCTCCTTGGCCTAATCCTTCGGGTGGGCGCGGCCATTAGATATCCGAACGTGAATCATACGGACGAGATTCTCGAGATCCAAGAACCCGCACATCGCCTGGCCTACGGTTACGGGGTGGTCGCCTGGGAATGGAGAACGGGGGCGCGCTCCTGGGTGTTTCCTGCGTTCCTCGCAGGCGTGATGCGGTGCACGGATTGGATGGGCTCCGGATCAGCGGGATACCAGTTGGGGATGGCCATTGTGCTCTCGCTGATTTCCCTGACCACCGTCTGGTTCGGCTTCGCCTGGGCCAAGCGCGCCAGTGGGACGGAGGCAGCGATTATCGCCGCGGGAGCTTGTGCGATCTGGTACGAGTTGATCTATTTTGCCCCAAAGACCTTGGCTGAAGTTGTGGCCACCCATGCCCTCCTACCAGGCTTATACCTGGGCATGTATGGTGAAGGGTTAGGGGAAAAAAAGCGCATGTTGGTGGCCGGAATCCTCTGCGGGCTCGCCATGTCACTGCGAATCCAGCTAGCTCCGGCGGTGGGCTTCGCGGCTCTTTATTTTTGCTTCCCCAACTGGCGAAAGCGGATGCTCCCTCTCGCGGCGGGGCTTTTGTTGCCAGTGGTTGCTTTCGGTATGGTGGATTGGGTAACTTGGTCGCATCCCTTCCAGTCATTTCTTGTTTATTTCCAGAGCCATGCCCGCGAGTTCTCAGTTCCGTCGATCCCCAACAACACCGATGTTGTGGAGGGAGTACACAGGGGCCAGATTTGGTATTGGTATCTGAGGATGTCTGTCGCGCACCTGGGTCCGGTGGCTCTTCTGGTTCTCGTGGGATTTCGTCGCAGTCCGTTCCTGGGTTGGGTAGCGCTGGTCCATTTTGCCTTTCATTCCTTATTCCACTTTGGGAGCGTCCGCTATCTTTATCCCCTTGTGCCCCTTGAGATCACCCTCGCCGCGCTCGGCCTTATGGAACTCGCACCGGTCTTCAACACCTGGCGGAAGTCGCCCCTATCGCCGAGAATGATCGTGGGCGGCGGCTTGGCCTTCTTGACCCTCAGTTCCTGCTTGCTCGCCCCAGAATTCGATTGGTCCCGAAGGGCCGGCTTCTTGGTCGCTTTCGATCGACTCAGTGGCGATTCGACGCTTTGCGGGGTTGGACTCTTCCGCATTCCATGGTGGACTATTGGAGGTTATGCGCATTTGCATCAAAATGTTCCGATCATCCTTTTTGGAGAAGTACACGAACTGGAGGAACAAGCGGCGAGTTTCAACGCGGTTCTCGTCCCCGGAACTCTCACTGACCCCACCCACACTTTCGAATTAGCAGGATGCTGGAACGGCGTATGTGTATATCGCAGGCCGGGCCCCTGCGCCCCCCCTCGGGCTTACAATGAGATTAACTCGGTGCTCCGGCGGAAAGGCTCGTGAGACCCGACTACCCCGGTTGCGCAAACCGCCAGCCCCATTCCAAATGACACCGCTAACGCGCACCCCGTTTGACATTGTAAGGGGCAGTAGTGTCCGGTATCATAGTTACGCTCGCTCATGGGCTCGCTTGAGGAAAACTCGGTCCTCGTAACTGTCCAGCAGCTCCGCAAACACTATGGCGATTTAGCGGCCCTCGGAGGCATCAGCTTCGACATCCTTCACGGCGAAGTATTTGGCCTTTTAGGGCCCAACGGGGCGGGAAAAACCACCACCATCGAGATCATCGAAGGCCTGCGCCAACCCGACAGCGGGTCGGTCAGCGTGTGCGGCCTCGACCCTGCGCAAGAGAGTATGGCGCTCAAGGAGCGCATTGGAGCACAACTTCAGTCCACTGTACTGCCGGATAAAATGCGTGTGGATGAGGCCCTCTTCCTGTTTGCCAGCTTTTACAGGCGCTCTGCTTCCGTGCCCATGCTCCTGGAACGTTTCGGCCTGGTGGAAAAGCGTCACACCTTCTTCGAGAATCTCTCCGGAGGCCAAAAGCAGCGCTTGGCCCTCGCGCTGGCAATGGTGAATGATCCCGAGCTGGTTCTGCTGGATGAACCCACGGTGGGCCTCGACCCGCAATTGCGCCGCGAGATTTACGCTCTGATTGAGCATTTCCGGGGGGAGGGACGGACGGTACTACTGACCACTCATTACATTGAAGAAGCCGAAAGGCTCTGCGACCGCGTGGCGATAATGGACCGAGGCCAGCTCGTGGCGCTCGGCACTCCTCGGGAGTTGATAGCGCGCTCCGGCCAGGGCACGCGGCTCGAGGTTCGCCTGGCGAAACCGGTCGGTCTCGACCGCTTGAAACTGATCGAAGGGGTCATTGACGCCCGCGAAGAGGATGGCGCCTATTTTCTTCACGCCCAGCCGGCGCCCCTGACGATTGCTGCCTTGGTCCGCTTTTTGGAATCCGACGACAATGCGCTCGTCGACTTGCACATCGCCCGGCCCAGCCTGGAAGATGTCTTTATGGAGATGACGGGAAGAAGGATGGAACACTGACCATGCCCACCGTTCGCATTGCGCTGCTGACGATACGGCTGGTGATGCGCACCAAGGTGGCGCTCTTTTTCACCTTCCTCTTCCCCCTGGTTTTCCTCTTCGCTTATGCCGGTCTGATCGCTCGTGGCAACCCGAATGTAGTTGCTTACATGTTTGGGCCGGTCGTTACGCTGAACATCATGGGCAGCGGTTTCTTTGGACTGGGCATACAATCCGTAATGCAGCGCGAACGGGGCAGCTTGCGGCGCTACCGTCTGGCGCCCATTCGCCCGCGCACCATCCTGCTGAGCAACTTGCTCGCAAATTACCTGCTCGAGCTTCCCACCATCGGTCTCCTGCTCTTTACCGCTCTGGTCTTCTTCCACATGCCGATGAAGATCGGATGGGCGACGCTGCTGGTTCTGGTCACGGTCGGCACTTTTGCTTTCGCGGGTTTCGGACTCACCATCTCCAGCGTGGCGAACACCATGCAAGAAGCCCAGATTTACAACAATCTCGTCTGGTTCACGTTGTTGTTTCTTTCCGGGGTCACATTCCCCTTGCCCACGCTCCCGCGATGGATCCAGCGGCTGGCCATGTTCTTCCCTTCCACCTATCTCGTCAGCACCTTCCAAGGCGTCATGGCGCAGGCAGAATCGCTTTCGGATCACTGGCCGGAAATGCTGGTGTTGGTCACCTCAGGGGTCTTCGGCTTGCTCTTCGCCATGAAACTCTTTCGCTGGGAAAAGGGGGAGAGGATATCCACGCAGGCCAAACTATGGTCCGGCGTCTTTGTGCTGCCCTTCCTGGCTATGGGCATGTGGATGAACACTCGCGCCAACCCCACGGCCAATTGGGCCCGCTCTTTTAATCTCATGGGGCAAGGCACCGCGGCCTCCCCGAATCCTGAGGCGGAGAAGCCAAACCTGATTGAGAACTTCGACGGCATTCAGGCTTCCGAAGACCTTTTGAGCCGCTGGCAAATCTCCACAGATTCCGACGTGTCGGGCCATTCCATGGCGGAGACTTCCCTGCTCACACCGGGCGCCGAGGGAACCCGGCATGCCATGCGCCTGAAAGGACACCTGGCACCCGGCCCCAAGAACGCCCAGGGTTATGTCTCGGCCCGGTATGAAGTTCGAGTACCCGCTAGCTCGCGAGACCTGCACGGCATCGAGTTCGAAGCGCGCGGCACATCGCGTGTCTACCAAGTGGGATTTCAACCCCCAAAGACAGCCGGCTCTCCCATCCCCGCGATCAGTTTTGTTCCGAGCGAGGCTTGGCAAATCGTGCGGGTGCCTATCGCGTGGTTGGCGAACCCTTCAGGGTACGGGCTGGCGAACGGCCCTTGGGTGTTGGAAGTCTCAGTGACAGGCCCACCCGGAGAGTTCAGCTTGGACATCGATGAGATCCGGTTTTACTGAGGGAAGTTCTTTGTTTTCAAAGATATTCCCGCTTCTTTCCCTCAATTTTAGAGAATTCTTTATCCTTGAGTCGCGGGTCGAAGGAGTGCTAGAATGTCCGAGAAATCGAGCCAAATCGGAAATCCCGGCTAAGAGTTTATAATTGATTTCCCGTTTGGCAAACGAGCGAGACGGGTGTGCCATTCCCCGGCTTTCGAAGCCCGGCTTGCTAGGGGGAGCGACCATGCTTCGACCACGACGGATGCTGCTGGCGGCCTTGTTGACGCTTGGAGTGTTGCGGCTCGCCGGATGTGACGCGTGCAACACCACGAACTGTGACAACATGATCCTCCCGGAGACAGTCCGCGCCGGGAGCAAGCTGCGAGGAACGATCACCTATCGGAACGACAGGGATCATGACGTCATGCTCGTGCAGGTCAACGCCAATGTTTCGCGTAACGCGCAGGTGTTCGGCGTGAACAACACCGACTACCAGATCACGGTGCCCAGCGGCAAAGCGACCCAAGTTAAGATAGAGATTAACAGAAGGTGATGCCACGGTGGAGATCCAGGGCCAATTCCAGGATCAGAGCGCCATGACTACCCTGAAGAACGAGTGCCACCTGACGATCATCCGGTGAGATCACGCCAGCGCCAGGTTCAGATTCTCAATGGCTTCATCGATCTCTGCCATACTCTTGTAGCCAACCGTCACACAATCGACGCCGGCGTTCTTAAACGCAAACCTCATCGCCGCTTGGCGGTCCTCACGGGTCGTGAACTCACCCTCTCCCACGAGTTTCATGCTGATTACGCCCATCCCCTCTTTGCGGGCCTCTCTCACATGCGTGACGACCTCACTCACATTTCCCAATCCGTTCGTGTCGTAGTCCTCCGCGTCCATCTTCGCGCCCTTATGATTCATCCGGATCATCGCGACCTGGAGCCACTTGTTCTCCGGAACCTGGCGCAACGCCGGGAGGCCGTGCACCGAGGCGCCGTGTCCTGCCACAGCATGTCTCGCCTGGGCTTCCAAAATGCCGTCTTGCCAGCGGAGGCTGTCTGCCGGCCAGGTTGCAGCGTGCTGCCAGTGCAGCAGCATCACGTCGAAGTAGTCGGTATTGGCGAGTTTGCGCAACTCGTCTATCTTCTGCAATGGATCTACCCCTTCACGCGTGGTCACCTTCGACATCAGCCGATAGCTATCCCGCGGAATGCCGTTCAGCGCCACGCCAAGCATTTTGTGCATCCCGCCATAAGACTCCGCCGTCTCAAAGAAGCGAATGCCGCGGTCGTAGGCGTAGCGGACCAGCTTCGTAAACTGGTCTTGCCCCAGTTCGCGCTGCACTTGCCCGCCCAAGGTGCCCGTGCCAAAGGCGAGCCGCGTCACCTTTATGCCGGATTTCCCGAGCGTGACCCAATCCGTCGCTGTTTCGCGCGCTGCTATCAGCGGAAGGCTTCCGGCGCAAGCGAACGCCGCTGCCGCAAGTCCGGTCTTCAGGAAATCACGCCGGGAGTACTGAGCCATTTGTTTTCCTCCAATAGGTCGCGTCTTGGCACGAGTCAACGATCCGAACGCCGACCTCCTAGCAATCGCGAGCCTCGCGCCACGGATGGCTAAATTAGACAGCCAGTGAACTCGGTCTGTCAAGGACAAAAAGGACACAAAGTCGCTCTGCGCCGCGACCGTTCTTCCTTCGACACATTCGAACGCGCACTCAAGGTTCTGTCGGAGGCGAAAGCGGAGCGCAAGATCCTCGTCATCAGCGACATAACGGATGCCAACCAACATTGGCGCCACCGCTCGCGGAGAATCGGGGCCAGAGCTGCCCGCTACGCGGATGTCGGGGTTTTCGTGGGCGAGCGAGCGGGGAAGACAGCGGCGAACGCGGTGCGCGCGGGGATGGATCCAAAGAGTGCTTTCTGCTTCCTGTCCCTGCAACAGGCCGTCGAGTTCCTGAAAACCGAGCTTCGCACGGGCGATTTGGTCTTGGTAAGGGGCCGCGGCGTGGACAAGCTTTCACGTCTTTCCCTCGCCCTCACCCAGGACGTAACCTGTTAGCGCGCAATCGTGGTCCTATTCATCTCGCAATGTCTTTGCGGGATCGATTCTCGCAATTCGCAGAGTTGGCGCAGTGATAGCAATGAGCGTTACAGATGCGATCATCAAGACGACTGTGAGGATCGTGGGCACGTCGTAGACGCCTACTCCATAGAGCACGCTGCGCATCACTGGCAGCGCTCCCCCGCAAAGGACCAGTCCCAGAAAGAGGCCCAGTACCGAGGCGCCCACGCCGGAGCGGCCGATCTGCACCATTGCCTGGCCGATGGTCGAGCCCAGGGCCATGCGGATGCCGATCTCGCGCGTCCTCTGGGCGACTAGGTTGGCAACCAGCGCGAAAATGCCCACCGCACTGAGCAGCAGAGCCAGACCCGCCATCGCTCCGAGGAGCGCCACTTCGACCCGCTGTGCCGCCAGGGTTTCCGCCAGCAGGTCGCGCATACTGTAGAAGCCCGAGAAGGGCAGGTTGGGGTCGGCACTCGCCAGCGCCCGTTGCATCTGCGCGGTCAATCCTTCCACCGGGCCGGCTGTGCGGACAATCCAGTCCGGCTGGAACCACACATGCACTACCGAGAGGAAAAGCCCATTTACTTGTTGGGCGGCCGGAATGTACATCGCCTGCTCGCTCCTAAGCGGGGCGCCCTCGTACATACCGGAGGAAACGGGAACGTCAGCTACCTCGCCCACGATCACCGTGTCCTTGTTGACGTAACGGCCCACGGGGTTGCTCCCGCCATAAAACTTTCGCGCGAAGGCTTGATTCACCACGGCCACGTGCTGCGCAGTTGGGCCGTCAGCATCGGTAAAGACGCGGCCCGCAAGCACCGGCATCTGCAATGTGTCGAAATATCCGGGTGTGACGTAGACCTCGTCTGTCCCATCCTGCTGGCCGGCCTCTTTGCCGTCGCTGAGAGTGACCGCGTCGTTCAGGGCGCGCTCGTAAGGTAGGCACAATCCGACCGCAGCATTCTGCACCCCGGGAGTTTGCCGCATGGCGGCCGTGCTATCATCCAATAACTTTCGGAAGGCTGCGGGGTCGTGGAAACGGGCGTCGTCGAGCGAGGCCTTAGCGATCATTACACCGTTGGGGTTGAACCCTGGCGGCAGCGTCTCGAGGTGGAGCAAGGTGCGGATGAGCAGGCCGGAAGCTGCCAGCAGCACGACGGTGAGGGCGACCTCGCCGGCAATCAGCGCTTGGCGCAGGCGCACGCTGCCGACTCCAGCCACGGCGCGGCCGGCCATCGATGAGCGCAGGTCCACTTTCCGAGTGGCGAGCGCCGGGAGCATGCCGAACAGAATGCTGGTCAAGAGCGAGACGACGAGCGTGAAGGCCAACACACGGCCGTCGAGCGGGACGCGCGCGACGGGGAGAAAGTGTTCGGGCAACAACAGCAGGAGGCCGCGCAGGGCGAGAAAGCCCGCACCCATGCCAGCCGCTCCGCCCACCAGGGCCAACAGCAGGTTTTCGATCCAGAACTGCTTCTGGATCTGCCAGCGCGAGGCTCCCAGCGCCAGCCGAGTGGCTACTTCCGAGGTGCGACGCAGCAACCGAACCAGCGTCAACCCGGCCAGATTGGCGCAGGCGATGAGGAGTATGAAGCCGGCGGCCAACATCAGTGCCAGCACCTGCGGGCCGAGCGTGGCGGTCTCGCCCTTCTGGAGCGACACCAAATGGTAGGTCACCTGCACGCCGGGATTGTTCGTTAGTTCGTAGCGATTGGCGCGGTTGGACCAGGCGCGGTTGATCTCGGCATTCGCCTCCTGCCAGGTCGCGCCAGCGCGCAGCCGGGCGATAGACTCAAAGTTCGTTCCCCCTCCTTCGCCCTCTCGGCTGGGCTGGAGCGCCGTATAGAGGTCGGCGTTTAGGGGAGTGGTTACGCCCTCAGGCAGCACCCCGATGACCGTGTGCGACTCGCCTTTTAACAGTACGGCCTGCCCCAGAATACTGGGATTGGAGCCGAAGGTATTCCGCCACAAACTGAAACTCAGGATGACGGCTTTGGGCCCGTGGGGGCGGTCCTCGTCCGCAGAGAAACTGCGCCCCATGATAGGTTGAACCGCCAGCACGTCAAGGTAGTGGGCCGAGATGCGCCCGCCATGCACGTACTGTACGTGCGAACCCGCCTGGAGATTCACGCCCGAAGTTTCCGGACTTGAAACAGCCGAGATCAGGGAGGGGACATTATCGCGCAACAGCTCCCATTGCTCACCATTTAGACTGTGCCGCTCATCGGAGGCCCTGGGGCCGGTGATCCGTGTGTAAATCGTGGCCATCCGTTCGGGATGCGAATAGGGCAGGCTCTTCAGTAGGAGCGCATTCACCATGGAAAAAATCGCGGTGTTTGCGCCGATGGAGAGCGCCAGCGTAAGGATCACTGTCACGGTGAAACCGGGATTGCGCCACAACTGGCGCGCCGCAAATTTGAGGTTTTGTCCTAAAGCATCCATCGACGATCCTCCTTAGCAAGACAGTAGGAATTTCCCCAGAGAGATTATCCCTACCATGCCATACGTATGACGGGCCAGAGAAAGTTCCGTCTGCAGACCGAGTGGAGAAAACGAGTTCAGCTAGTTCGAACTCGCGGGCGGCGCTGGTCCGCCTCGTTACGATGGCTAGGTGTGGCACACCCTTGTCCAAATTACGCTCGACCTGGTGAACGACGACCTGCGGCTCCGCCGCCTGACTTGCGGAAAGGCTTCGCCTTTCCGAAGGACGTACATCCTGAAGAACCTCCCCCACGCAGGCTGGAAGGCTGAGCCTTCCAGCCTGCGTGGAGATGGACGAGGGCTCCGGAATCGGCCGGAAAGCCAGAGGCTTTCCGCAAGTCGGGGCGGCAGAGCCGCGGGTGGCGCCAACATTGCCTTTTATGTCGGCGCCCGTTACGACGCCAGTGCAGGCCACGGACAGGGCGCGGTGGCAGGGGTGTTGCGCGTGTTCGCGAGGCGCATACATAAAAGGCAATGTATGCGCCACCCGCGTGCCGCAGGAAGTTCCGTTGCAGGCTAAACAGACAGTTCTGGTATGCTGGTGGTCACTGGGAGGTGCGCATTTGGAAGATCAGGTTCTGATGATGCTTCGCGGCCAAGTCAGCGGCATCATGCTGGGTACCGTTTTTCTGTTCATCGGTCTGGCTGCCTGCGCCATCGCTATGATTCGCGGTGGCGGCAGAGTTCGCATCCTTATATGGTTTGGGATCTTCAGTGCGATGTATGGCGCCCGCATACTGGCGATGACGCCCGCAGCGTTTAGTGTACTCCCACGCTCAGCCTGGGCCAGTCGCCATTACGTGATAGCGATTATCACGTACCTGATCAATATTCCCGCGCTACTTTTCTGGCTGGAGCTTAGCCTGGGAAGGCTACGTCGCTTTTTGCAGATCATGGTTATCGCGGCGTCGGTGATCGGCATCGCCGGCGTTTGCTCAGCGTTCATTAGCGAATCGCCCTACAGATTCTTGCGCTATAACAATCTACTGGTGATCTGGTGCTTTCTGGCGGTCGCCGTGGTGAACGCTGTCCCAAGTTTGGCGAAGAGATTCCTGGTCATCCGAAGCCGGATTGCCGCAATCGGCACGCTCGTCCTGGCAGTTGCAGTCCTCTACGCCAATTTGCAGTACCTTCTCCCCCTCCCTTACTATCCTTTCCTCGAGCCGCTTGCGTTCGCGGTGTTTGTTTTCTCAATGGGATACGTAGCCGCAGAGAAGGTCTTCGCCGACGAGCGCCGCCTGCTCTCCATTGAAAACGAACTCGAGATTGCCCGCGAGATACAGAGTTCGATTCTTCCAAGCTGCGCTCCCGAACTCAAGGGCTTTCGCATCAGTGCCGCTTATAGTCCTATGACCGCCGTCGCCGGCGATTTCTACGAGTTCATTCCCGTCGACCAGAACCGGGTTGGCTTCCTCGTGGCTGATGTCTCCGGACACGGTGTCCCGGCCGCGCTCATCGCAGCGATGATCAAGGTGGCGATGCAATCGCTCGTGTCCTCCGCAGATGACCCCCCGGAAGTGCTGCGCGGGTTGAATCGTATCCTCTCCGGCCAACTGCGGAGTCAGTTCATTTCCGCCGCCTATTTGTGGCTCGATAGGGACATTCGCAGGGCGTTGTACTCGGCCGCGGGACATCCACCGCTTCTGTGCTGGCGGGAGGGTAAGCTGGAGCGTATCGAGAGCAACGGCCTGCTGATTGGAGTCAAACCGGATTCCGACTATCCTGTTTGTGAGATGCCGCTCAACTCAGGCGACCGCTTCATGCTTTACACCGACGGTGTCGTTGAACCCGAGAATGCCGCCGGCGAACCTTTTGGCGATCGCAAGCTCGAGCAAGTCGTTCGCAACAATCACTCGCGCTCGCCTTCTGAGTTGTCGGAGCAACTGCTCCGAGAGATTCGCCACTGGCAACCTGCTTCCCTGACCCAGCAGGATGACATCACACTGATTATCATAGACGTGGTTTAGAAGAGGAAATATTCGACAGTTCTACGCCCATCCGGAGTGATTATATCGAACGTTCATTCTTAAGTTTAATGCCTTAATTAGTGCTGAAGGCCGTGGGCCACCGTTGCGCGCCATGAAGGACGGCGAGGATCTGAATCTCGTCTTGGCGGATGCGATAGGCAATGACGTACGGCGTTCGGGCGACCGCGAGCTCCCTCGTTCCTTGGACGCGCCCTTCCCGACCCGCGAGCGGATAACGGGTCAGCATGCCCACCGCCGAGAAGACACGCGCCACAAGCTGCTTTGCGGCGTTCTCGTTGTCCTGCCGAACATATTCATACGCCGCCTCAAGGTCTTGCTCTGCGAGGGGCATCCAGCGTATGGTCATCGCAGTCGCCGCCGCCACTTGGCTACAACTTTTTCGTGGGGCAAGCCCATCCCCGAGTCGGCCTGCCGAATGCTCTCCTTGATGTGCGCGAGTTGCCAGCGCTGCACGTCAAGGTAGGCGTCCACCGCCTCATTGAGCAGAAAGGTGCGGTCACGGGCCTGTGCCTTTCCCAGTTCGTCTAGGTCGGCGACTTTCTCCGCGTCGAGGCGGAAACTTACCGTCTTCTTGTTGCTTGCCTGCTTTTGCATAACGGACACATAATACGTCATATTTCGCGATAATTCAAACGATGACTGAGCAGCTTGGGCCCAGCCTGTTTGATCCGCTCCTCGCCCCGGAACTAACCCCTCACTCAGCCTGCGACGGCTGATGAAAGCGCCGTCGCAGTCCACCCTCTCCCCTTGGGAGAGGGCCAACCCACTTTGCTATGCGCGCCACAAGCTGCTTGGCGCGCTCTCATTGTCCTGCCCAAAAATCACCTGTTTTAGCGGGCGATTGCATCGTTCGGAGAACCAGCATAATATCTCCGCGCACAGAGATGGGGGGGTGGGACTTGTCAGCACGTTGACCACTCGTTTTCGTCTTCTTGGCGCGCTGGGGAGACTTCTCCGTGCGCTCCCTGGTCAAAAGGGCTTCAACACAGAGGCCGCTGAGATGCTCCGTGCCCTCTGTGTTAAGGCTCGATAGTCACGGAGGACACGGAGAGCTTCGTTTCGGTCGCGGCCAAAAGCCGCGCTGTGCGCTTCGCTACGCCGGAGAGCTGGCCATGAACATTATTAGCATCGGTGAAGTATTATGGGACGTATTCGAGGACAAAGAACACCTGGGTGGAGCTGCTCTTAACTTCGCCGCGCATGCCAAAATACTAGGGCACTCGGTATCGTTCATTAGCGCTGTAGGCGAAGACCCAAGGGGGCAACGCGTGCTCGAAAGCATGGACGCCATGGGTCTCACAACGCGCTTTGTCGGCCAAGTGAAGCGTTACCCCACCGGAATAGTCGCCGTCAACCTCAACTCCTCCAGCCAGCCGCACTTCGTCATCCATCGCCCTGCTGCCTACGACTTCCCCAAACTTTCGGCTGGGGACCTCAGCGCACTTTCTGCCTCCCGGCCTGACTGGATTTACTTGGGAACACTTTTTCAAATGAGCCCCGAAGCCAAGGCGGTCACCCTGGAGGTGATTGACGCGATACCGGGAGCCCGACGCTTCTACGATGTGAACCTCCGTGAGAATTGTTACGAGGCTTCGCTCGTCAATGAATTGATGTCCCTCGCCACGGCCGTGAAGCTGAATGACCAAGAAGTGGATATGATTCAGTCCATGTTTGGCTGGTCGTATCGCTCGCTGGACGATTTTTGCCAGGGCACAGCTCGAGAATTTGGATGGGAGGCAGTCTGCGTCACGCGGGGAGAAGAAGGCTGTGTGGTGTGGCTGGACGGCCAATACGTGGAAGCGGAAGGCTACGAAGTCCGCGTCGCGGATACGGTAGGAGCCGGCGACGCCTTCGCCGCCGCCTTCGTCCACGGCATGGAATGCGGATGGCGTCCGGGAGAAATCGCTGATTTCGCGAACCGAGTGGGGGCCTTGGTCGCCAGCCGTCCGGGGGGGACTCCGTCGTGGACCATCGGGGAAGCGCTACTCCTCCAGCGTTGACAAGTCCCCCGTGGGCAAGCCCAGTTCCCAGGCCTTCAGAACGCGCCGCATAATCTTCCCGCTGCGCGTCTTGGGCAGTTTTTCCCTGAACTCGATTTCACGGGGGACCGCATGCGCGGCGAGCTTCTGGCGAACAAATTTCTGGATCTCATCCTTCAATTCGTCGCTGGGCTTATATCCTTCGCGGAGCGAAATGAACGCTTTAATGATGTGACCGCGCAACGCGTCCGGTTTTCCGATCACCCCGGCCTCGGCTACCGCCGGGTGCTCCACGAGGCAACTCTCCACCTCGAATGGTCCCACATTCTCGCCCGCCGTGATGATGAGGTCATCCACACGGCCCTGGAACCAGAAATACCCATCGGGGTCGCGGTAGGCGCTATCGCCGGTGACGTACCACCCCGGAATGCGAAAATAGGCCCGGTAACGCTCCGGTTGTTTCCAAATGGTCGGCATCATGCCCGGCCAGCCAGGCTTGATCACCAGATTCCCCAAAGTATCGGGTGGCAACTCCTTGCCATCGTCATCCACGATGCTCGCCGTGACGCCCGGGACAGGCTTTCCCATTGAACCGGGGCGGATAGTCATGGAGGGGTAGTTTGAAATCAGGATATGGCCGGTTTCAGTCATCCACCAGTTATCGTGGATCCTTCGCCCGTAAGTTTTCCACCCCCACCATACGACTTCCGGATTCAGGGGTTCCCCCACGCTCAGGACGTGCCTGAGGGAGGAGAGATCGTACCGTTTCGCCGCCTCCTCGCCGGCGGCCATCAACATCCGGAAGGCCGTAGGAGCGCTATACCAGATGTTCACCCGGAACCGTTCGATCGTGTCGTACCACTCCGAGGCGTTAAAGCGGCCGCCGCGAACCAGGTTGGTTGCTCCATTCAACCAGGGCGCAAGAATTCCGTAAGAGGTGCCCGTAACCCAGCCAGGGTCTGCCGTACACCAATAAACATCGTCTTCCCCAAAATCGAGGACCCACCTGCCGGTCATCAAATGGCCGAGCATGGCCCGCTGCACGTGGAGCACGCCCTTGGGCTTGCCGGTCGAGCCGGAGGTGTAATGGATGATCAGCGGATCATCCAGGGTCAGCCACTCGATTTCGGTCTTGTCCTCCGCCCCTTCCATCAGCGCATCGAAACTATGATGTCCCTTCGGCAGGCCATCGGAACCCGCCCCAACCAGGATTACGTGCTCGAGGGTTGGCAGCTCCCATTGCGGAACTCGGTCCACCAACGCGGGAGAAGTCACCAGAGCCACGGCTTCCGCGTTCGCCATGCGATCGCGGACCGCATCTTCCATAAAGGCTTCGAAAAGCGGGCTGGGGATGGCCCCGATTTTCAAGATTCCAAGAATAGCGATATAAAGCTCCGGCCGGCGCCCCAGAAACACAAAGACGCGGTCCCCTTTTACTACTCCGAGCTTCCTCAGGACGTTGGCGAAGCGATTCGACTGAAGCGAGAGGTCCTCGAAAGTGAGCCTCGCCGTATATTCGCGGTCGGTATAAATCAGAGCGAGCTTATTCCGCCGGCCTCGGGTCAGGTGCCTGTCGATGGCCTCATGCGCCATGTTCACCTTACCGGTGTGGCTCCAATCAAACTCCTTATGAACATCGTCCCACCTGAAACTCGTGTAGGCGGCCTCGTAATCCGGCAAGTGATGCTTGCCAGGAGCATCCGTCGGATCCAACACGTTGTTCGCAATCACCTGCGTCTTGGTAGCCATTAATACCACCCCTCCGCAAAGCTGCTCTGCCTCGGTCGGGTTAACTCATGAAGCCCCGATAAATCTCATAATACAATATAGTTCGCTTAACCGGCAAAATCCGCCATTCATTCTGAATTTTCGACCACTGGGGGTTTCTTAGTTGTCATCCTGGAGACAAGGAATTACTCTTCAAACTCGTCGTTCAGGGGCTTTACCGGTGGCGTTTTCTCGAGAGTCGAGCACTCCGCCGAGCAGGATCTGCGGAGAGGATCAAGCACCCGGCTGCGCCGCCCCGCAGTGTTGTGAAGACTGGTTTGACCCGAATGGACCCACTCACCCTTCACCGGCAACTGCGATTCTGGAACACCCGCCTGCGGGAGTGGCGGATGATTGCCAAGGGATTGCTTTCGACCAGGCACCCTGTCCTCGCCCACCTCATCCCCATTCGGCGATGCAATCTTTCCTGCGCTTATTGCAACGAATTCGACAAAGTCTCGGAACCCATTCCCCTCGAGGTAATGTTCCGCCGCGTCGACCGGCTGGCCGCGCTGGGAACTACCATCATCACCATCAGTGGCGGCGAGCCCCTGTTGCACCCCGAACTGGAAACCATCGTTCAGCGCATTCGCCGGCGCGGGATTCTGGCCGGTTTGATCACGAACGGTTACCTCCTGACCCCCCAGCGCATCGACCACCTGAATCGCGCCGGGCTGGACCATCTGCAAATCAGCATCGACAACGTCCTGCCCGACGAAGTTTCAAAGAAGAGCCTCAGGGTTTTGGACCGCAAGCTGCGCCTGCTCGCCCGCTACGCTATCTTCCAGGTGAATATCAACTCCGTCTTGGGAACTTGCGTTCGTAACCCCGACGACGCCCTGGAAGTGGCGCGCCGGGCACTCGAACTCGGATTCACGAGCACCGTGGGCATCCTCCACGACCACGGCGGGCAACTTAAACCGCTCAGCGAGCACCAGCAACAGCTCTTTGCCGAAATCATGGGAATGGGCAAGCGTTCTTATGCGCGCTTCAACCAGTTCCAAAAGAACATCTCACTCGGGTTGGGGAACGAGTGGCGCTGCCGCGCCGGCAGCCGCTACCTCTATATCTGCGAGGATGGGCTGGTTCACTATTGCTCGCAGCAGCGCGGCTATCCCGCCATTCCACTGGAGAAATACACCCGCGCGCACCTCGAGCACGAGTATCACACCCAAAAGTCGTGCGCGCCGCGCTGCACGATTTCCTGCGTGCAGCAAGTCGCCATGCTCGACAACTGGCGCGACCCGCAAACTCGCCCCGCCTTCCGGCCCGCGGACGCGTTGGTGCAGCTCCCCACCCCCTCTGAATGGTGAGTAACGAATTATAAATTGTAAATTATGAGTGATGAAATGGTGGTCCGCCGTCCGCGTCTCCAACCGGTGACGATTATTACACTTAATAATTCACAATTTATAATTTACAATTTACTATTCAGAATTCTCCACTCGACCTGCGCCAGGATCCCGCCCAGGATTCTGGCGTCGTGGTTGGTGAGTTCGAGGTCCCGTATCAGGCGGCGCAGCTTGAGGAGCGTGGCGCGCCGACTCTTAGGCTTCAAATACCCCACCTGATCCAAAACGTGCGCGGCACGGTCAAATAGGTGCTCGAGAGCCTGGGCGCACGCCGGGTCCGAGGGGTGGGCAGTGAGCGGCAGCGGACGGGTTGACACAAGGCCGGCGCGCGAGAGTTCGTAAGCGCAAACCGCTACGGCTTGCCCCAGATTCATGGACGGGCAGCCCACCGCGGTGGGAATACGAACCAGGGTGTGGCAATAACTCAAGTGCTCGTTCGAAAGGCCGGTCTTCTCGGAACCGAACAGCAGTGCTACACGGCCCGTGGCTCGGCGTTGCCGGAGCCAGACGGGAAAATCCGGAAGCGGGATGAGGTCTCGGTCCAGGCTGCGTCGAGACCCTGCAGTGGTACCCACGACCAGGGAAGTACTTCCGATGGCTTCCACCAGACTCTCCACGGCGCGCGCTGAGGTGACAATCTCCTCCGCTCCCACCGCCGAGCGCGTTTCCTGCCACACCGGACCGTAGGGCGCCACGACCACCATCTCGCGCAAGCCGAAATTGGCCATGGCACGCGCCGCGGCCCCGATGTTGAGCGGATTCCGCGGTCTCACCAGCACGAACCGCCAATCCAGGTTGAGTGATTTCATAGTGGGGAATTGTAACAGAACAGTGGCTAGTGGTTAGTGGCTAGTGGTCGGTGGCGGTGGTTTAGCGCCTAGGCGCCAACCTCTGACGCCCAGCCACTAGCCACTAACCACTAGCCACTGTTACCATTGGCCCTTATGCTTACTGATCCTTACGACCCCGAGTTATTCCGGCGCAATGGCCACAATATAGTCGACGCATTGGCAACTTATCTGGATTCCGCCCTTGCCGGGGAACTACCCGTGCTTCCCCTCCATGCCCCGTTCGAACTCGCCCAGGAGTACCAGGACTCGCTCCCTCTGGACCCCGCCGGCGACGCGGAGGCTGAGGTCTCGCGATGTCTTGAGAAGATCATCCGGCAAAGCATCCACCTGCATCATCCTGGCTACCTGGGCCATCAGCTCCCCCCTGTCTTGCCGCTGGCAGCGCTGGCGGACTTGATATCGAGCTTGCTCAATAACAGCGTGGCAATCCACGAAATGGCGCAAGCCGGCACCCAGATCGAGAGGCAAGTCATTCGCTGGCTGTGCGCCTCGGTGGGCTGGGCCCAGGATTCCGATGGTGTCCTGACTTCCGGAGGCTCTCGGAAACCTGACGGCGCTGCTCGCGGCTCGCAACTGTGCCACGCAAGGCTCGGCGTGGCGGCAGGGGCTTCGTGCCGGGCCGCCGCTCGCGCTCCTGGTTCCGGACCAGGCGCATTACTCCCTGGCGCGCGCGGCCGGAGTCCTCGGCCTGGGCGAGGAGTCCGTTGTCGCCATTCCCACGGACAGCCGCTATCGAGCCGATGTTTTCGCGCTCGCCGACGTTTACCGGCAGACGGTGCAAGCGGGGAGAAAGGTGATTGCTATCGTGGGAAGCGCCGGCACCACTGCCACAGGTTCTTTCGATCCTTTGCGGGAGATGGGAGAGTTCTGCCGGGAGAAGGGAGTGTGGTTTCACGTCGACGGCGCGCATGGCGCATCGGCCCTGTTCTCAGAGAAGTATCGCAGCCTCACGCAGGGGATCGAGCTCGCATCCTCCCTGGTGTGGGACATGCACAAGATGCTCTTCGCCCCCAGCCTGGTCACCGCCGTCCTCTTTCGCCACCGTGAAGACAACTATGGCGCCTTCGCGCAAGAGGCGAGCTACCTCTTCGCCCGGCGCCCGGAGGAAGCGGACTTCGACATTGGACTGCGCACTATCGAGTGTACAAAAAGGACAATGGGCATCAAGCTATGGCTGGCCCTGCGCGTTCACGGAGCCAAGGCCCTCGGCGAGATGGTTACCAAGACGTTCGACTTGGCGCGCGAGTTCGCAGCCCTGCTCAAAGCCCAGCCCGGTTTTGAGCTGGCCACGGAACCGGCAAGCAACATTCTCTGCTTCCGCCACGCGCCCGCGGCGCTGAAGGCCCTCGCGAACCCATCTGAAAAACTCGACGCGCATCAACTACGGTTGAGAAAAGAAGTGGTGGCCTGCGGGAAGTACTTCCTGGTGCACACCGTTCTGCGGAATAAGGTCTACCTGCGGACCACACTCATGAATCCTCGCACAACCATCGGGGATCTGGAGGGGCTGATTCAGACTATCCGGGGCGCTGCCGGTTCTTAGGCTACCGACCGTGGGCTTGCGCCCACGGCTACTCACAGTCCACCGCTACGCGGTGGGAACGTGCTCGCCGGGCTAGGGTGAAGCCCCGCTACGGTTTGGGGGGGACGTGGCTTGCCGGCGTGTTAGGCTGATCCGTGGGAGTCGCACTCATGATGCGGACTCTCGACTTGAATTGCTTGTAGTCGGTGTAACGAAGGATCTCTTTGATGTGCACGGGGCCCTGCGAAAAGTAAAGGGTGTCATCCGCCATGGTATAGGTAGGAAACCAGTATTTCCCGTCGATCTGCTCGCGCCAGGTGGTAAAACGCGGAAACAGGTTTTCTTGACCCCTCTTGGTCTTCATCTCGGGCACGGGTTTGCCTTCCGACTTCACGATTTGCAGGTCCTGGTCATCCACCCAGACGACGCCCTGAAAATACTGGTGCCCTTTCTCAATCTCCTTTGGTCGGACGGAGAAAACATAAGCCGTAATCTGGTCAACCTTCACATGTCCCAAATACTTGATTTCGTACTCCGGCAGTTCATCCGAGGTGAGGACAAAGGGCTGAATGCTCCGAAATGAATTGAGGTCCTCCTGGGTCATAATGATCCGTTTCAAAGTATCCCCAGGGGCATAGGTCACACGCTCAATCCGCTTGCCGGAATCGTCGAAGAGGATGTCCCACTCCTGCTCGTAGACGCCCTGGACTTCGTTGTCCGTCCCTAATTCCTCCACTTTGTTGATTTGGTGGTAGGTGTAATTGTTGCGCGCTTCCTTAAAGAGCTTTTCCTTGGCGGCGAATTCCTGGATGATTCGTTGGACCTGGTCCGGGCTGGGATCAGCCAGATCGTTGCCGGGGGCCGGCTTGCCAGCCGTGGCGGGAGCCTCCGTCTTTTCCATAAGGCTGTTCAACGTCTCCGAGACTTTCCGATCCACGTCCGCAGGTTTGGAGTTGGCAGCAGGTGTACTGGCGGAGGTCGTTTGCTGGGAAGGGGCAGGAGCAGGCGCGGATGCGGCAGGACTTGCCGAGGAGTCCCCACTTGCGGCCGCCGGCAAAGGCGAGGAAGCATTTACAACGATTCCCTGAGCAGCAGTTCCCGAGTTGGATGTGGCGGTGGCTTTGGCAACGGCTTGACGGGTTCCCTCAGCGCCTCCTGGCGGAGGAGCTGCCAACATCCACGCGATTCTTTGCTCGAGCGAGCCGAAGTCTTGCGGATCCCCTTCAAATCTGGAGTAAATGCGGCCGTCCCGCCCGATCAGCACGGTGGTAGGCAGACCTGTTATTCCACCATAAAGTTTTCGTGTGTCAGCGTCGCCCATGGCGACGGGGTAGTTGATATTGCCATGCTGGTAAAAACTCTGCACTGCCTGTTTATGATCTGATACGGCAATTCCGACAATTCTCAGCCCCTTATCGTAGTACTGGTCTTGAAATCCAACGAGCGCTGGAATCATTCGCCGGCAGTGGGGGCACCAACTGGCCCAAAAATTAACCAACACCACTTTGCCCTTGTAATCATTAAGGTCAATCTTTTTTCCCGAGAGCGCCACCAGTGAGAATCGCGCCGCGTAAGGATGATCATTAACGGTAGAATTATTCTCGAGGCTGGTTAACGTCTCCGCAATCTTCCGATCCACGTCGGCAGGTTTGGAGTTGGGAGCAGGTGTGCTGGCGGATTGCGCTGGCTGGGAAGGAGCGGGAGCAGGAGCAGGGGCGGACACGGCAGGACTGGAAGGAGCCCCATTGGATTTCAAGCCCGCCTTGGTAAGAGCCTCGACCAAATCATCGCCGGCGCCGGCGTCATGAAATCGCTTCGCCAGATCAGGGTTCATCTTAAAACTGATGCCCCGTTGTTCAACGAGCGTGACGATCTTTTGGCTCGGGGAGCCTGCCAGCAAAAGCAAGGTTACGTCATCCGCACTCAAGGGTTGATCGGCTGCCGCGGCCAGGAAGGCAAATAACCCTGCAACGAGTATCGCCAAAATCCCCAAAGCCACTTTCTTATTCATAGGATGATCCTTCCTCTGCCAGCCCCATCTACTCCTGTGGCTACCACAACATTCTCTCAATGAGATAGAGTACATCTCAAGGCCAAAAGTTGTCTTGCTGGCTTGACACAGAAGGGCTTGCAGAGGTGGGCTCGACCTCAATCGGGTCCGCGCCATGCTTGCCACAAAGGGCGCGGCCCGGGCAATAGAGGCTTCGGCGGCCCTCTCTTCGCCATTTCCGAAGAAAGAGGTGGACTAGTGCCTTTTTGGTAGTGTCTCAGTTTGGACTTGTAGAGGCGAGTTTACTTCCTCCGCCGCGGCGGACGGCGTAAGGCCGCCGCAACATCAAACTGAGACACTACCCTTTTTTCGGTCAGCCCTGGGAGCTTTTCAGAACGCCGCTCAGCGCGCCCGTCGCCTGTTCTTGAGCCGTGCCTGGCGCAGCTTTTGAGCTTTGCGTTTGGGCTTTGAAATCGCGAACGTAACCGTCCCCACGCGCCGGACCTTCCATTCTTGCGCCTGCGGGGTCTTGCCCTCAGTTTCCATGACGTTTCTGCTCCACTCACTTTGCGGGTTCAATTGCAGTAACGCTGATCGTGTCACCCTTAAGTGTGCCGGTAACCTTCACTCTCTGCCCCGCAAACTGCTCAGGTTTTTTCTGGTCGGTGAGCTGATAAACCTTTCCATTGGCGAGATCGGCAAGCACATACTTGCTGCCGGCCTTCACGCAATCGAGGGTGCACTGCTTGTCGCTCTCTCCCGGCATCATGTGTTTCAGGCCGCACATTGAGTCACTGATGTTCCCCACAAACGTTTTTGTGCCGGCCTTCACAGTAGCGGTGAAGCTCAAGCTGGCGCCAAGCAAAACTGCGACACATAGGTCGGTGATTTTCCGCATTCAGAGCCACCTCTAATTGTACCAGTCTCTACTTCCCGCCCACCGGGGAAACCTCAGCCACAGTAATCGTACCATCGCTCAAGCTTCCCGTCACCTTCACAGACTTACCGCCCAAACCCTTGAACTTGTCTTGATCATCCACCTGGTAAACTTTCCCTTTGCTGACGAGAACGTACTTGGCCCCGCCTGACACGCACTTTTCAACGCAGGTCTCGGCAGCCGCGCTGGCTTTGGCGTGCTTGGCCCCGCAATGATCATCGCTCACCGTCCCCACGAACGTCTTACTCGCAGCCCAACTCATACAGCCAAAAACGAACAGCGTCAACACCACCATTGTAATTCTCTTAATCATCGTATGCCTCCTCGTTATTCATCAAGATTTTGGCCAAGCGATGGGCAGCAAACCACTGGCCCCGGAGCTGACTGCCGCTCCGGGTTAACCCCTGGTGACGTCCCCCTTCACTGAACAACCCCGCCTGGCTCGGACCCGACCTATTAATTCCCTGCCTTAGGTCGACTAATTGTACCTGTGAACCAAGCCAAAAAACAAGGGAGATGTTTTTGCGGGCAGTCGTGTCATTTAGAATTGAACCTCTTACGGACCGCCAGTCATTCCCGCGAAAGCGGCAATCCACCGTGTAGACAGCGCATCTCCAACGGTTTGCCGGTGGATTCCCGCTTTCGCGGGAATGACTGCGGCGTGTAGCTCCCAGGTCTACGAAATGACACCGCTACCAATTCTGCAGTTGTGGGCCACCCTTGAAAACCTACCGCGAGGGGAATGATCGGGAATCTCTCCCGGCGACGCTTGCCGCGAGCGCAAGGGGGCTCAGAAACCAGTTCTGGTCTTGACACGGCACGGAATCGTGTTGTTCACGTCTCACGGCTAGTACGCGCTGGTGTTCGCGCGCGGTATTTCTTCTGCCCCGACCACGGGCGCGTCCGCCGAATCCGTGCCTACACGTGTGCCGTCCGGCATCTTCCACATGTGGGGATAGTTTTCATAATTAACCTGGCCCAGATCGGGATCGTTGAAGAGTGCCTGGCCCCTCAAGTAGCGAGACCAATTGTCGGTCGAAACCTGATTGGCCGACATCTTTTCCTGGAAGGCCTCATTCAACGAGTTGGATTCTGCGACGCCCACGCGAGCCACGGCATCAGCGGCTGCCTGCGCGGACTGGTTGTGTTGCGCCAGCCATTTCTGGTTGATGCGGAACGAGCCGGCCACAATCGGCAGCAGATGCCACGCTTCCGCTTCCTGGTTCTTATTCGCGATGAAGCCGGTAAGCGCTTTCACCTGCCACATTGCTTCCCCGTTCGCCTGTTGTCCGAGTTCGGTGGCGGCGAAGACGTACCCCTCGCCGGGAACGCCGCCGTGCGTGCATTGAAATTGCGCTTCGCCCGCCCTGTCCGAAACCTGCATGGTGCCGTTGGCGAGAGAGATGTTCTGGGAGGCTTGCGGCAACTCGTCAGACTTGAGCGGCTGCACACCGCTGCAACTCTGGGCTACTCGCAGCTTTCCCCAGGCCGCGGCGAACTGCCCGCCCGTCATGTACTGCTGAATTTGAACTCTCGTGCCGTCGGGGAAAGGATAAGTTCCGCCAAGACAGAATTGCCTTTGGCCTTGGCGGCACGCCATCTCTAAGGCGGGATTCATGGTCATGAATGCCCCCACATTTCTGTCGCCAACGAAGAGCTCAATGGCGCCATCGGGCGAAACCGCCCGGACATAAAAACGCACGTCGCTTACGCTCATCGGGAACGAGCCGCCGTCGACCGCCCAGTCCGCTGGGACCGCAATGGAGAAGGCATTCTGATTCGGATCGTTGAAGATCTTCAAGGGCTTGCCCGTGCCGCTCGAAGCGTTGGTCTGCGCTGCCGAAGGTGTCTTAACGTTTGGTCCTCCGGCGCCGGATTTTGCCTGATTGGACGCACTTTGGTCGGAAGCGTGAGTGCACGCCGCGCCCGCCAATAGCGCCATGCTTACAAACAACGCCGGGATTGTTCTGAGTATAGATGCGGGTCGTATTGATATCGACGTATGAGTGTTCATAGCTGCCTGCCTCCCCAAGCAACATCGGGAAATATGGGTTCTCCAGGCACGGCGATTCCGTGCGGGGGTCAACCCGGATTTCCATTTTGGAATTCTACGCACCCGCGAGTATACACCCAGTCGCCCCGGCTTGTTCCCTTCTTATCGTGTCCTTTTCGTGTCCCTCCGTCCCTTCATTGCAATTTCACCACTCGGCATCTAGAATCAAAGGGAAGGAGCTGAAAAATGGATAACGACGTTCTGCGGATTGCCGGCCGGGAATTCCATTCGCGACTCATCATCGGCACTGGAAAGTACAAGAGTTTTCAAGAAATGGCACGGGCTCATGAGGCTTCCGGCGCGGAAATGGTGACGGTCGCCGTCCGTCGCGTGAATCTCACGGACCGCAGCAAGGAGTCTCTGCTCGATTATGTGGACCGCAAGAAGTTCTTCATTCTGCCTAATACCGCCGGGTGTTACACCGGCGATGAGGCCATCCGCACCGCGCGCTTGGCTCGGGAAGTGGGTCTCTCCCACTGGATCAAATTGGAAGTGATCGGAGACGAGAAAACACTCTTCCCCGACAATTTCGAGCTGGTGCGGGCCACGGAAATACTGGTCAAGGAAGGTTTTGTTGTCCTGCCCTATACCAACGATGATTTGATGGCCGCCCGACGCCTCGTGGATGCCGGCGCGGCGGCGGTGATGCCGCTCGGAGCGCCGATCGGCTCCGGGTTGGGGGTTCAAAATGCCACCAATATACGCATCCTGCGCGAGATGATCACTCGCGTCCCGCTCATCCTTGACGCGGGCGTGGGGACGGCCTCCGATGCGACCATCGCTATGGAGCTCGGCGTCGATGCGGTCCTCATGAACACCGGCATTGCGGGCGCGCAGGACCCCATCCTGATGGCAGAGGCCATGAAGCACGCCGTCATCGCCGGACGCCAGGCTTACCTCGCCGGCCGGATGCAAAAGAAGCTCTACGCTGCGGCCTCAAGCCCGCTGGAAGGAGTTGTCCGGTGAGGGCGGCTTTTGCGCCACTATAGTGGAGGGAGTTGGCACACGGAAACGCTTATTTCGCTGGGCTTTGCTGGGCGGGGGAAGGAGGGTGGTCCTTTTTCGGGTCCTTTTCCGGCGAGGTGTAAATGATCTCTCCCGGATACACCAGACCCATTTCCCGCGCCTTGCGCTCGATGGCCTTCGGGTCAGATTGCAGTGCCTTGATGCGCTTATCCAATTGCTCGTTTTCATGCTGAAGTTGCTGGATCTGTTGGCGGAGAGTCTCAATTTCCTTCTTTTCCTGGCGCAGAGCCATGAAGCCGTGTTGCCCAAATACCTCGTGAGCGAGCAGGGCAAGGCAAACGAGCACAAGGACGTAGGTTGCATTACGGCGTAGCGTTGCGGTGTCCGAAGAGAGCTTATCCATCTGGCGCTATTGTATCTTTGCGGAACGCTTCGCGCAAGCGGGCAATCCACAGCGGGCAATCCCGCTGTTGCGGGAGGAATCGTGACCGACAAAGTCGTTGTATTCGTCACCACCGCCAGCCGGAGTGAAGGCAAGAAAATCGCACGCCAACTGGTGGAGGCTCGCTTGGCAGCGTGCGTGAACATCTCGCAGCCCATCGAGTCAGTTTATCGCTGGGAAGGCCAAATCGCCGAGGAGCGGGAGTTTCTACTGATCATCAAAAGCACCAGGGAATTGTTCCCTGAGCTCAAAACCGAGATCTCAAAGATCCACAGTTATCACACGCCCGAGATCATCTGCCTTCCTGTTATCGATGGCTCGCGCAACTACTTGCAGTGGATATCCGATTCGGTGAAGCCGGCAAGCGCTGGGGAGGGCGCATAGAGGCTGCCTTCAGGCTTCGCCTTTTACCCCATGCGCTTATCTCACCTGAGTTATCATGTTGGAGAGATCGTGGTGTTTGTGGAAAGGAGTAACGATTCCATGCTTGGCGCAAATCATCTGAGATTTCAAACTTGGATTTTCGCCGGCGTCGCAATCCTGCTTTGCGGGATGTGCAACCCTGCGCAGCAACAACCCATTCCTGTTCCTATGTTCAGCTTTACCGTGGTAGTGAGAGAAGCCGACACCGGCGATCCCATCAGTCAAGCGCGGCTGACGCTCACCTTCCACCAGCCTGGCAAGCTTCACCGTGCTGAGTCGTACAGCGCCAAGACAAGCGCCCAGGGGCGGTACCGATTCACAGACATTCCCCAAGGAACCATCCGTTTGCTGGTCACGGCAGACCACCACCAAAGCTATGGTAAGGAAATAGATCTCGAAGAGGATAATCAGGTTATTGAGGTTAAGCTCAAAAAGCCGCAGCCGCTCCTTTAGCGCCAGACAGGGATATACGCAGCGCTGGCTTGATCCTCAAACTGCCACCGGAGCTCCCCTCGCACAATAACTCCTTACCGGCCAGCACTTTTCCCAAGTCGGCAGGAACGAATTACGGAATGATTCCGCCGGTGCTGCAGGGGAGGAAAAAACTGTTGCGGGTTTCCGAGCGGGGTTGGGCAGAGATGCTACAGGTTGGTGCAAAGAGTAAAAAGCTCTTCCAATTGTTTACCTTCCCGTAACATTTAGCCGCCTTTTCCACAAGCTTTTCAACAAACCTGTTGAAAAATAATTTTGATGACATTGTTGACACACGTCAGACGCAAGCGAGAAGATTGCCAAACATGCCGCAATCTGTAGGTTTGCTCGAAATATTGATCGCCAGCCGGCCATGGGCCACGCACCACTGGCGTTTTCATGTCGAGACTATTGCGGGGTTGGGGTTATGGGTACGTGATACACGGCCGGTGGCGGCGGGGGTTTCTGCGGCCTGGCCCCGGCGGGCGGGGCAAAGTAAGCGTCATCCATCCAAACATTCGCCTTTTTCTTGAGCGCATCCAGAGCGCTATTGATCTTTCCCTGCTGGAGGGTACTCTCAATTTTCGGGGAGACGGCCTTCAATTCCAACACCTTGCGCGAGCCAACTTTAATGAACGCCAGCGCGTACCCGAGGTTAAACACTTCAGAAACCTGCCCGTCTTTGAGTTCGAATGCCGCCTTTTCCATGTCATGCTGCATTTCTCCATGGTGAACGATTTCGGGATAGCTATCCACCCGGACGAGATTTGCCAATTGATATTTTTCGGCCACTTTCTTGGGATCGTCGCCGGAAATCATGGCCTTACGGATTTCCTCCGCGCGGGCCTGGGCTTCTTCCGCCGTCAACCCCGGAGTTCCGTCCTTCGCTCCTGCCGGTTTTTCGCGAACCATGACTTGGTAGAGCTCGGCCTCCTCGAACTCGCTTTGGTGCCCCGCATAATAACTGCTGATTTCTTCCGGTGTTACTGTGGACTGTTGCAGGATTTTCTGGTACGCCAGTTGCGCCAGAACTTCACGGCGGTGCAGGGCGAGCATCTCCTTGTAAGCGGGAGTCGAATCAAGATGCTGGCTGAGGGCGTCCTGGGAGAGAACGAGCATCTTCACGAAGTCATCTCCCAGAGGCCGGCGACCCTGATGGGCCAGATTACTTTGAGCCTGCGGAGTAAGCCCTGCGATAATCGTATCAATCTCCTTTTGAGTCATCGAGACATCCCCAACCTTCAGCACTACCTTATCGGGTGAGAATGACTTGCCGGCCGTGGCCGCACTCAGGGCTGGCCCCGACGGCGCTTGCCCTGCCGGCGCTTGCCCCGCCTTTGTCTGGCCGTACACGACCCCCACGAGAACTCCCGCGATCAAGACCCCACGTATCAACCAACGCCCTCGCCCCCATCTATCCCGATTCATGGACCCTACCTCGTTATGCGAATTGACAACTACCTATCCCAACCATGGTAACATAATCAGACCATGGCGGGACGTGAATTCGGCTCCATGCTTTTCAAACTCTCGAGCGACTATCAGCCGCGGGGCGACCAGGTGACGGCCATTCAGGAGCTGGTGCGAGGGGTTGAGGAAGGCAAGCCTCATCAAGTCTTACTCGGGGTCACGGGGTCCGGCAAGACTTTTACCGTCGCCAAGGTGATTGAGGCCGTGAACCGCCCCACCCTCATTCTGGCTCACAACAAGACCCTCGCCGCTCAGCTTTATCACGAGTTCCGTGCCTTCTTTCCGCGCAACGCCGTCGAGTACTTCGTGAGCTACTACGACTACTACCAGCCGGAAGCTTACCTCCCCGCCAGCGACGTATACATCGAGAAGGAAGCGACCATCAACGATGAGCTGGACAAGCTGCGCATGTCCGCCACCCGCTCGCTTTTCGAGCGTCGCGATTGCGTCATCGTGGCCAGCGTCAGTTGCATATATGGCTTGGGGTCGCCCGAGGCCTACTATGGAATGCTCTTATTGTTGGAGAAAGGGCAGAAGATAGCGCGGCGGGACATCCTGCGGCGGCTGGTCGAAATCCAATACGAACGCAATGACGCGGATTTCCGGCGCGGCACCTTCCGCGTGCGCGGTGACGTGATTGAGGTCTTTCCCACTTACGAGGATGCCGCCTACCGGATCGAGATGTGGGGCGAACAGGTGGAGAATCTGGCCCAGATTGACCCCCTGTTCGGCCAGGTGAAGCAGACGTACTCCCGCCTGCCCATCTATCCTCGTACCCACTACGTTTTGCCCGCCGAGAGGAAAGAGGAAGCGGTCGAGCGCATCCTCAGCGAACTGGAGTGGTGGCGAGGCGAACTCGAGAAGCAAGGAAAGCTGGTGGAAGCCCAGCGCGTCCAGCAGCGCACTCTGTTCGATTTGGAAATGATGAAGGAGATCGGCTACTGTCACGGCATTGAAAACTACTCGCGGCACCTCTCCGGACGGCTGCCGGGGGAGCCGCCGCCCACCTTGCTGGACTACCTTCCCCAGGACGCCCTGATTTTCCTCGACGAAAGCCACCAGACGGTGCCCCAGCTTCGCGGCATGTACCATGGCGACCGCTCCCGCAAGCAAACTCTTGTAGACTACGGATTCAGGCTACCCTCGGCCCTGGACAATCGCCCCCTCTCCTTCGAGGAATTCGAGCATCGGGTGGGACAGGTGATTTACGTCTCCGCCACCCCCGGCCCTTACGAACTGACCAAGTCCGGCGGGGAAGTGGTGGAGCAGATTATCCGCCCCACGGGACTGATTGACCCTGAGGTTGAAGTCCGCCCCACGCGCCACCAGATTGATGACCTGCTGGGTGAGATTCGCAAAAGGGCTGAGGCTAACGAGCGCGTTCTGGTCACCACCCTCACCAAGCGCATGGCCGAGGATCTGGCCGAGTATTACGCCGAAGTCGGCGTGCGCTGCCGGTACCTTCACTCCGAGATCGAGACGCTGGAGCGCGTGAAGATCCTGCGCGATCTGAGGCGGGGCGAGTTTGATGTCCTGATCGGTATCAACCTTTTGCGCGAGGGGCTCGACCTGCCGGAGGTCTCGCTGGTCGCCATTCTGGACGCCGATAAGGAAGGCTATTTGCGTTCGGCGGGGGCGCTGATTCAAACCATGGGGCGGGCGGCGCGGAACTTGCACGGGAAGGCGATCCTCTATGCCGACCACACGACGGAGTCAATGCAACAGGCGATCTCCGAAACCTATCGGCGGCGCGACAAGCAGACGCGCTTCAACGAGGATAACAACATCACCCCTGAGAGCATTGTCCGACCCGTGGATATGGTCCTGGCCTCCATCGTGGCGGCGGACTATGTTACCGTGCCTGCCGAATTGCCGGAGGAGGCCGTGTCGCCTGACCAGCTCGAGGAGTTGACCCGGAACCTCGAGAAGCAGATGCGGGAAGCTGCCAAGCAGTTTGAGTTTGAGAAGGCTGCTCAGCTTCGCGACCGCATCAAGGCCCTGAAAGAAAAAGCAACAATGTCACTCTGAAAGAGTCGAAAGTCGAGAGTTGAGAGTCGAGGGGCAAAAGCGTTTGGAGGGGACTTGTTAGCGGGCGCCAAATAGACGGTTGAAGATGCGCCACGCTCTGGAGCGTTGCAGGTTGGCTGGCCATGCCCTGTTCTTCCCCGAGCCGCGAAGCCATCGCCGCAGGTTCCATACCAAGAACGCGATAACCAGCCCGACATAAAACAGGAGCACGCCGATGATGAACGTCATTGAGACAATCCCGGTCATAAGCGCAAGCTCTCCGTCTTCGCTATGTTGCGGGCACGAGGGGTTCCAAAGTTCCTCTCGCGGCGTTTCGCGCGGTGAAATCTCAAGTTCCCCAGCTAGACAATCGGCCATGTCGGGCTCGGTATTGAATTTGCACACTTTGCTTGGCAAGGGTTGTTCTATCGTGCCGGCATGGGCTTTGCCAAAGTGGCGCCCTGTGGTCACTAAGCCGGCCAAAGCGTTTCGCGGGCAGTGAACTTTTTATACGAGGAGGAAGTTTCTTCCCAGCACGGTTGGCATTCCCTCAGGCAAAGGCTCTGAAGATGGATGTAGAGGGTTACGATTATCGCCCGAGGCTGCATTGGTTGGGCAGGGTCGAGGTTGCGGAATTGTTGAGGCGCCTCAGTTGCGCGGTCCTGCTGGCGATCACGTTTGCGGGGCTGCCTTGCGAAAGTTGGGTGTTTGCTCTCCAGAACCAGGGGAAGGCCGTCACGACACCGGCGGCGACAATCGACATCAACCGAGCCACAGTGAATGACCTCCAGAAGCTGCCGGGAATCGGCCCGAGCCTGGCGAAACAGATCGTTGACTACCGCGAAAAGCACGGACCTTTCAGACGTGCCGAGGATTTGATGGTGATTAAGGGCATCGGATTAAAAAAGTGGAAGGAGATAAGGCCCTTGGTCAGGGTTGGAGACCGTAAGTAGGATTCAGGATTCAGGATTCGGGATTCAGGAAGCAGAAGGCAGAAGCCCGTAAACAGAACGCAGGCGTTGTTCGAAGCGGCTTTTGTCAATTGGTCGGAATTAAGTTAACCCGCCATCGAGGAGGGCACCATGGGTATTCCAGTCACCACGACTTTGAGCATCGAAGGCTACCGGATTAGAGAATACAGGGGAATTGTGCGCGGCATCATCGTGCGCGCGCCGACCATCTCGCAGGGCATCTTGGGGGGATTAAAGAGCATTATCGGGGGGCGCATCGGGGCCTACACCGAGATGTGCGAGCAAGCCCGCCAGCAGGCCTACGATTTGATGATTGAGCACGCTACAGAACTGGGCGCCAATGCCGTCGTTGGCCTCCGTTACGACGCTTCCGAGGTCGTGGGACGAGAGTCCGCCACGGAAGTCCTTTGCTACGGAACAGCGGTGGTGATCGAGCCGCTGCCGCGCGGTTAGTGTAGCGGCAACTTTACGTCGCCAGGTGGCGAGGTAAAACTACGCTTGTCCAAACTACGCTGCATCCGGCCAGTGATGGGCTGCGGCTCTGCCGCCTGACTTGCGGAAAGGCTTTGCCTTTCCGAAGGACGACCATATGTAAGACCACCGCTACTTCGCTTCCGCGCCTCCTAGGTTTTGGAATCGTCGCCTTCGACGTGGCGCGGGCCTAGACCGTGCGCAGGACCAGATTCGCCTTCGCCTAGCGTTTCCATTTCGCGCAGGGCTTCGAGTTCTCGCAACATCAGCAGATCTTTGGGGCGAGCTGTGGCGCGCTTACACCGAATCAACCCCTCCAGCGACAGTACGGCGCATTGAAACCCGAACAGCACTAGGGTGATCGATAAGGCGCTTGCGTCTTTGTATCCACCCATCCCTGCGACCTCGCCAAATAGGTCGATGTCCCCGAGGTCCGTGGTCAGGGTGAAGTTCATTCCATTTGCGATAGTTACCGCGTCAAGACAAAACGGCACGTTGTTCTGGATGCCGCGCAAACGCGGATGGAATGGCTCCAGCGCTTTAACAAGCCGATCGAGGTTGTCGCGGCCTCGATCGTAGCAAATATCGAGATCATACGTGGGGTAGGTCGATCCCTGAGCCGCTGCTGCCGCACCGCCGATAACCACGAAGCGGACCTGCGCTGCGCAAAGGATCTCGAGGAGCTTGAGGTAATCATTCATGGGTCGACGTCTTCTTGGCGGCTCGCAGTTCTTGGAAAAGCGCCTGCGCAGCAGCAAGATTCTGAAGACGCTCCGTAGGTGTCAACTCGAGCGTGCGGACGAGCAGCGTGAGGTCAATGCCGAATTCCTTCGCGGCAGCAATCTTGCTGCCCGGTGGCGGAGATGTAATCAGTCGGATTAGCTCATCCCGTTGTGTTTTGTCCATGCGTTCACTCGAGATCATTATACACAATGCCTCGATAGGAGGACGAAGATCGGGCGAAGGCGTGCCGTTGTTTGACCAGACGTAGGAACAGACCTCAGTGTCGAGGAGGTAGCGCATCAAAGCCCCAAGCGCTTATCCAGTTTGGGCTGGCGGCGGCCACCCCTGAAACAGTCAGGTGAGAGCCTGGTCAGAAGCTCGAAGGCGGCAGAGAGATCCGCCTGCCGCTCGCGCAGCACGATGCCCTTCCCGCGCTTCCGATGCTCCACTTGCTTGGATAAAAAGCGAAGCCCTTGGGAATTCTCATTTTTCGTCGTCACCTGGGCCATTGTCCCGTGACCTCCTCCTTGATCTTCCGCTCGATAAAATCCGGGGTCTGCTCTTGCCCAAAAAATTCGTATCTCCAATCGAAGCCGGCGGGATCTTCGAGCCTGATCGTCCGCGGCACTGCGTCTTGCGACTCCTCGGTCCACACCTTCCAGCCCCCAGTGGCTTCCGCCATCGCTCTACGGACGGCTGCTTCGACCGCCCTGGCGAAGTGCGGTGCCTTTAGGTTTCCCAGAATCGTAACGCTCATCACCGGCTCCTCATGTGCGGACCTGGACAAGAACGCGCCGAGTGCGCTCTCCCGACTGGCGCAGGCCGTTCAGTTCCCGGTAGGGTACGAATTACAAGCCCAGCTCTTTGAGCATCTCAGGCCAACGATGGGAGATGTAAGGGACGATGTAAGAAACGGCACGGTCTTGGGCGTCTTCCAGCCTCTCCGGACTCGGCGGGACCTCCGGCACATTGAGACCATATGAGCGCCAACGGGCCCACTCCCGGGCCTCTTCTTCTCCCCCCGCGACCGCGTAAGAGTTTCTCCAGAGTTTTTCCGTAACCTCGGGCAGCCACATGCCCAACGCAACCCCCTGCACCGTCACGCTCTGCAGCCAACGGTACACACTGGCGTACCGAATCTTCTCGTTTGCGATCAGATAGTAAGAATGAGTCTCGGTGAGGTTCGTCCGGCCCGCGCGTCGCATCGCTTCCATCGTGGAGGCGACGTGCTTTTCCCACCTCAGGTCGAAAAACGTCACGCCCTCCCCCTGGCAAGCTGCTATCTCGTCGCGAGCGACTTGCCCCATATGCGTTACCAAGTCGGTCTCGCGGCCCGGCTCACAAAAGAGCTTCACGAAAATGACCTTCTTGTCGTGGAAGCGATGCCCTAGGAGAGCACCTGTTTCGTAGGCCGCCTGGGCTGCTATGACACACTGGCCGAGGGGAACCCACTTTCCCGAAAGCAGGCCGCTCGTCACGAACGGAGAGAGAAAGAGCTCCGCCAGGTGAGCCATCAGCAGATTCCGCGGATTCTCGGAAGGTTTGCTCATCGAATGGGCTCGTTAACGAAACCCTATTACGGGCTTCGCAGCCGGATTCCGGGCCTGCAGATGCATTAGCAAGCCATCAATACGTCGCAGAAACAAGTCGCGGTCACATTCCGGGGGACCATATACGTTCTTGTACGTCTCGCGGTTGAAATCGTCCATGTACCCAGAGTGACAGACACGGCGAAGCTCTGAGTCCGCGATTCGGAACGGCGGGAGGTCCCGGCCACAAGAATCGCGAAGCCGGTCCAGCAGCCCATTGTACTCCACCACAAGCGGGGCGGTGACAATGTCAGGGATGTGGGACCTCATAGCCTGAAGTTGGGGGTACGCCCGTTGAAATTCCGGTGCATTGAGTTGTGCCGTCTGGTCCATATGCGTTCCCCTTCCGACGAAGCCATAGGAACAGAAGGGCGGGGAAAAGTTCTCCCCGCCCTGGAGCTTGCCCCGACTTTCTTGGGACTCGCGCAATACGCTTGCTGCCTACTGCCTTCTGCATACTGCCTACTAGCAGCAGGTCAGCGAGGTCAACTGTCGACTGTCGACTGTCAACTGTCGACTGTCAACTGTTCTTAATACATTCCCCCGCCCATGCCGCCGCCCGGGGGCATGGGGTGCTTCTCTTCCTTTTCCGGGATTTCGCTGACCAGCGCCTCGGTGGTAAGCATGAGTGAAGCGATGGAAGCAGCGTTCTGAAGCGCCGTGCGGGTGACCTTGGTGGGGTCGATGACGCCTGCCTCGACTAGATCGCCGTAAGTTTCCGCCTGAGCATCAAAGCCGAAGTTGGCATTGGAATTGGCGCGAACCTTTTCCGCCACCACGGCGCCTTCCTCGCCCGCGTTCTGGACGATCAGCCGTAGCGGCTCTTCGAGAGCGCGCTTCACGATGTCGATACCGATCTGCTCGTCCCCGGCCGCCTTGAGCTTACCGAGTGCCGGGATGCTGCGGATCAGAGCCACGCCGCCGCCTGGAACGATGCCCTCCTCGACGGCAGCTTTGGTGGCGTGCATGGCGTCCTCGACGCGAGCCTTCTTCTCCTTCATCTCGGTCTCGGTTGCCGCGCCCACCTTGATCTGGGCCACGCCGCCCACCAGCTTGGCCAGCCGCTCTTGCAGTTTCTCGCGGTCGTAGTCGGAAGTGGTGTCTTCGATTTGGGTGCGGATCTGTTTTACGCGGCCCTCAATCGCGGAGCTCTTTCCATAACCCTCCACGATGGTGGTATTGTCCTTGTCCACGGTGATTTTCTTGGCCCGGCCAAGGTCCTCGAGCCTCACGTTCTCCAGCTTGATGCCCAAGTCCTCCGTGATGGCCTTGCCGCCGGTCAGGATAGCGATATCTTCCAGCATGGCCTTGCGCCGGTCGCCAAAGCCCGGGGCCTTGACGGCGGAGCAGTGCAGCGTTCCACGCAGCTTGTTGACCACGAGCGTGGCCAGCGCTTCCCCTTCGACTTCCTCCGCCACGATCAGCAGCGGCTTGCCCGACTTGGCGATCTGCTCCAGCAACGGCAGGAGGTCTTTCATCGAGCTGATCTTCTTCTCATGAATCAGGATGTAGGGGTCCTCGAGGACGCACTCCATCCGGTCCGGATCGGTCACGAAGTAGGGGGAGAGATATCCGCGGTCGAACTGCATTCCCTCCACCACTTCCAGCGCCGTCTCCATGGTCTTGGCTTCCTCGACCGTGATGACGCCGTCTTTGCCCACCTTCTTCATGGCTTCCGCGATGATGTTCCCGATGGTGACGTCGTTGTTGGCGGAAACCGCGCCCACTTGCGCGATCATCGCACCCTCGACAGGCTTGGAAAGCTTCTCGAGTTCACCCTTCACGTGCTTCGTCGAGCCGTCCTTTTGGATTTCCTCGTACCCGCAGACCGCGCGCACGGCCATCTCGATCCCACGCTTGATGGCCATGGGGTTGGCGCCTGCCGCCACGGTCTTCACGCCCTCGCGGAAAATCGCTTGCGCCAGGACCGTCGCCGTCGTGGTGCCGTCACCGGCCACATCGGAGGTCTTGGACGCCACCTCACGAACCATCTGAGCGCCCATGTTCTCCAACGGATCCTTCAACTCGATCTCCTTGGCCACGGTCACGCCGTCTTTGGTGGACGTGGGAGAACCGAACTTCTTGTCCAGAACCACATTGCGACCCTTTGGCCCCAACGTGACTTTTACAACGTCCGCCAGCTTGTTCACACCCCGCAGAATAGCCTGGCGGCTATCTTCACCGAGTACAATCTGTTTTGCATTTGCCATCTTTAACTCCCTCCGAATTTTGGCTCCGCGCTGCTCCCTGGCAGGTCGCGGATTTTATCGAGCTCATTTTTGCTTCCCCAGCATGTCGTGCTTTCCGACGTGCCGAGGCGGGTTATTAGACCGGTTCATTTCTTCCCGGCAGCAGCATGTTCTTTTGCCGCTTCGATGATCCCCAGCACTTCGTCTTCACGGATGATCAGGTACTCTACCTCGTCGATCTTGATTTCAGTTCCGGAGTACTTTCCGAAAAGGATGCGGTCTCCCGCCTTCACGTCGAGAGGAATGACCTTGCCTTCCTCGGTCTTCTTCCCGCCGCCCACGGCGATTACTTCACCCTCCTGGGGTTTTTCCTTTGCGGTGTCGGGGATGATGATTCCACCTTTCACCGTTTCCTTCTCTTCCACTCGCTTGATTAGAATTCGATCATGAAGGGGCTTTACCTTCATATTTGAGTCTCCTCTCGTCTACAAATTTTCTCGATCGTTCAATTCCAAAAAACCTATCGTGGTAAACCCAAGTTTTTGTCCTTGCCCCGAAGTCCCATCCGCGCTCGGGCGCTGCGAGGCGCCTACCAGTCGGCGGTGCCATGCAGCGATTAGCACTCAGGCCTACCGAGTGCTAATATACCTCTTGGAGGGGGATTTGTCAAGTGTCAAAATCGTTCCGAGACTCATTTATTAGCACTCTCGCGCGTGAAGTGCTAAATTCACATTCGCAATGGTCGCGCGGGCGTCTCGCCCGCTGTGGCCAAGGCATCCCTTCGCCACGAGAATAGCTCCCCTCCCGCCGCGGCGGGAGGGGTTGGGGGTGGCGGGCACCAGAGTCAGCGCATCGGCCAACCACCCCCGACCCCCTCCTTAACTATGGAGGGGAATTGGCGGGAGCATTTTCATGCGCAGTGGTGAGCCGATGTTCTATAATGTTGCCAATGATGCGACTTGTCTCAAACATCGGCGAAAGTCTGAAGGGCTTTGGCCCTAGGTATCGCGTGCGAATATGCCTCTTGACTGTCTGGACAGGTTTGGGAATCTCAGCCGCCGGTGTCTCTTGGCAGCCTTGGCTGCGACCGGCCCAAGACACTTCTCCCAGCCAGCAAGACCCGACCAAGGGCCAAACAGAAGCCCAGAATCCGGCCGGACAGCCCAGTCCGAGCGGCGAGCAAGGCCAAGCTGAGACAGGCTCTGAGGCGTCACCGTCATCTGAGACTGAGCAAGCAGACGTGCTTCTGGTTGGGATTCGGGCAATCCTGGGGAACGTTTCCGTCCCGGATCTCGCCGTGTTGGGTCAGGCCTTCGACACCACGGTGAAGAAGCAAGAGGTGCCCTCGAGTGAATCCCCTCCCGTGGAGCTAATTGAATTGGGGGACCTGGATGGTGATGGGGTTCCAGAAATTGCCCTGAAGGCGCTGGTCACTGGAGCGAGTCAGGAGGATACCCAGGCGCAGACTTCCCCCGCTTCTTTCCGCGCACTTTATTTGCTCTCTTGGGATGGGACTCGCTGGAAAGCCTCGCCTCTTGCCGGCCCGGCGGAGAGTTTTCAATTCAAAGTCGTCCGGCTCGGGAAGAACACGGGGCGTGGCATTGCCGTGGTGAATGTGATCGGGGAGGGGGCCGCGCCTTACCCCGCGATATTTCAGTTGCGGGAACATGAGGCGGCATTACTCTGGGACAGCCAGGTTGGAGACAACCGCTACAATGCCCTCGAGCACGGCCAGATTGAATTTCAGGATGACCCCAAGCTTGACCAAACCGACATGATCGAAACCGGGCGGACAGACCCGGGACTTCTGCAATTCGAGCCCGGCGGGCATCGCGGCTTCAACGCGACATGCCTTTATCATTGGGACGGGCAAGCCTACGTCCCTGTCCGCACGGAGTACTCGCCCGGCCCTGACAACAGCCTCTACCGTTTCATCGCCGCACTGCACCTGCACGATTTTCGTAGCGCCTACGCCCTCATCGACCCGGGCAAATTCCTGAAAACCGATGCGCCCAGCCTGGAGAAGTTCCGCCAAATGATGGAACAGGACTGGCCGGAATTCTTGGACGATCAGGTTTTCCAGGCGCGAGAGGCCAATGCCGGTTCGCCGGACGCACTTGCCTTCGAGCTTCCCGACAAGCACTACGTCTACCGGCCCACGCTGAGCAATGACGGCAAATTCCTATTGACCGGCCTGGAGCGCAAGGTCGAGACCCCCGGCGCAGGTGAACCCGGAGATTCCCCATGAGCAGGCGGCGCCGATTCTGCGAGGTTTCGGGTTTTGTCCTCGCGGGCGGAGCGAGCCGGCGCATGGGATTTGACAAAACCCGGTCGCCCTTGGGCTCTGAGAGGATGGTGGACCGGCAGGTCCGGTTGCTGCGCGCCATCTGTCGTTCCGTAGCGATCATCGGGCCTCCCGAAAGGTTCGCCGACGCCGGGATTCAAGTTTACGAGGATGAGATCGCGGGCAAGGGGCCGCTAGGCGGCATTCATACCGGGTTGCGCAGGGCGCGCACAGAGTTCAGTTTGTTTTTGAGCTGTGACATGCCCATGATGGAGGAGCGCTTTCTTCGTTACCTCTGTGAGCAGGCATTGGCGAGCCGCGCCTCGGCGACGGTTCCCCCGCCTTGGAGGAAGGGGCGGTTCCCGCTTTGCGCCGTATTGCGGCGCCGCGTACTCTCGAGGGTCCGTTCCTGCCTGGCGTCGGGACAGAACCAAGTGGGCCGAGTTTTCTCCGGGTCTCAGCGGCGCACCATCAGCAAGGCCGAGCTTGCGCGCGCCGGATTCTCCACCCGCATCTTCTGTGACGTGAATACGCCAGAGGAATATGAGAAGGTGCGACGACAACTAGCCCCATGAGCAGCCAAGAACCCAAAAGCTCCGAATCCCCGTATATTCAGTTCCTCCACGTTTACAAGGCGTTTGACGATCAGCCGGTGCTTCAGGATGTGAGTTTTGAAGTGCGCCGGGGCGAGATGGTGGTGGTGCTGGGGAAAAGCGGAGTAGGGAAGAGCGTAACCCTTAAGCACATTCTGGGCTTTCTGGAACCCGACGCGGGCCAGGTATTCGTTGCCGGCCGGGAAGTCTCGAAGCTGCCCGAGGAAGAGTTGTTTGACGTGCGGCGCCGCGTGACCATGGTTTTCCAATCGGGGGCGCTGTTTGATTCCCTGACGGTGGGGGAAAATGTTGCCTACCCTCTGCGGGAACGCGCGGAACGAGGGTTGGCGGTTGACGAAGACAAAATCCAGGCGCAGGTGGGTGAACTCTTGGCGATGGTCGAATTGGATGGCGTCCGCGACCTCAGGCCTTCGGACCTGAGCACCGGCATGAAGCGCGCCGTGGCCATCGCGCGGGCTCTCGCCGCCAAGCCGGAAGCACTTCTCTACGACGAGCCGACCACCATGGTGGACCCGCTGATGGCGCAGACCATTGCGGAGCTGATTCTGAAACTGAAGCTCCAGAGGGGCCTCACCTCAGTGGTCGTGACCCACGACATGAAACTGGCGCGCAAGCTGGCGGACAGGGTCGTGTTCCTCGTGGATGGGCGCGTGGCGTTCTTCGGTCCGGTGAATGAGCTGGACGCGTCCCAGGAACCGATGGTGCAAGCGTTCATTTGGCTCGACGAGGTTTCGTTCCTGCAAAAAAGTTAACAGTCAACAGTCGACAGTCGACAGTTAAACCGGAAACTGGAAAATGGAAACTGGAAATTAGAAACTGGAAACTCGAAAATCGAAGATCGAAAATCGAAGATCGAAACTTGAGAACCGAAACTAAATGGGAAGCGGTTACTTATAATTCACAATCCTCGGCATTCCGCGCCATTTTCGATTTTCCAATTTCGATCTTCCAGTTTCGATTTTCGAATTTCGATTTTCGAGTTTCCAGTTTCTAGTTTCCATTTTCTTCACTGACTCTGGACTCTGAACTATGCTCTTCCTCAACCGACACGAGGTCGAAAGCCTGCTGGACCTGGACCGCCTGGTGGAGGCACTGGGCCCGGCGATGGCCGAGTTGAGCGCCGGCCGAGTGTCCATGCCGCCGCGCGTGGTGGCGCAGGTTCGCGAGCGGGGAGGCTTGCTGGCCGCCATGCCCGCCTTCCTGGCTTCCAGGCAAATTCTCGAGGCCAAATTGGTAAGTGTTTTTCCGGAAAACGCCGCGCAGGGTTTGCCCAGCCATCAAGCTGTGATTTTGGTTTTCGACGCGCACACGGGCTCGCCGCGCGCCTTGATGGACGGCACCGCGATTACCGCCATACGAACTGCCGCCGGCTCAGCGCTGGCGACCAGGCTGCTGGCGCGCCCTGAGGCGCGCCGGCTGGCGATTGTAGGTACGGGAGTTCAGGCGCGAGAGCACGCCAGGGCCATCCCGCGGGTGCGACCCATCAAAGAGATTCGCGTGGTGGGTCGCAACTGGGCTCGAGCCGCCGCCTTGGCGGAAGAAATCGCAGGGGGGCTGGGCGTCCCAACCAAGGCATTCAACCTGGGGCGGGAAGCCTTTGCGGGCGTCGACGTCATCTGCGCTGCCACGCACTCCGCCGAGCCCGTTCTGAAGGGCGAATGGCTTGAGCCAGGCGCGCACGTCAACTCCGTCGGGCTAAACGCGAATGGCCGAGAGTTGGACGGCGAGGTGGTGAAGCGGGCGTTGGTGGTGGTGGAAACCCGCGGGGCGGCGCTCGCCCCCGCGCCCTCCGGCGCGAACGATTTGCGCTGGGCAATTCGTGATGGGCTGATTGGGGAAGAGCACATTCATGCGGAGATCGGCGAGCTGATTTCAGGCGCGCGGCCCGGACGAACTGCGCCCCAGCAGATTACGCTCTACAAATCCGTGGGAGTCGCCGTGCAGGACGCCGTCGCCGCACATTTGGTGCTCGAGGCGGCCGAGCAGCAGGGAGTCGGCAGGGAAGCAGGAATTTGAAATTTGAAATTTGAAATTGAAATTCGAAATTGCAAAATCGAAATTCGAAAATGGAAAATCGAAATTCGAAACCGGAAAATGGAAATTGGAAACTCGAAAAGGGCGTAGAATACTGAGGATTGTGAACTATAAATGACCGCTCCCCATTCGGTTTCGGTCTCCTAGTTTCGATTTCGGTTTTCGGTTTTCGAATTTCGATTTTCCATTTTCGATTTTCCATTTTCGATTTTCGGTTTTCGAGTTTCCGTCACTGGCAAGATGAAATCCAAACCCACCATGACTCTCGACCGCGTCCTGTCGCGGTTGGGGCTGGCCTCGCGCACGGCCGCGCGGCAAGCCATTCTTGCGGGGCGGTTGAAGGTAAACGGCAGGGTGGCGCGCAACCCCGATCTCTGGGTGCAGCCGGGCCAAGACTCTCTGCAACTCGATGGTCAGCGCCTGAAGCCGGCACGCAAGACCTACCTGCTATTCTACAAACCCAAAGGCGTCATCACCAGTCACGGCGATCCCGGCAGACGCAAGACCGTGTACGCGTATCTTGGGGACATCGGGAAGTGGGTGTCGCCCGTGGGGCGGCTGGATAAGGACACCTCCGGCCTTCTGCTTCTCACCAACGACACCGAGTTTGCCGACCACGTCACCAACCCTCACAGCAAAGTTCTCAAGACCTACTTTGTGAAGACCAGTGGGATTCTGAGCGAAGAGACCGTCACCAGGCTGAATGCCGGCGTCGAGATGAAGCGCGGCGATTGGGCGAGCCCCATCAGCGTGCGCCGCGTCGAAGACCGGGGGAAATATACGTGGTTGGAAGTCGTGCTTGCGGAAGGGAAGAACCGCGAGGTCCGGCGCATGATCGAGGCGGTGGGATTCAAGGTCCTGAAACTGGTCCGCACAGGCCTGGGCCCGCTGACCTTAGCCCCACTGGAGATTGGGAAGTGGCGCGAACTGACGCCCAACGAGGTGGCGGCGCTCCGTAGGACTTCGGTCCGGACAACGGTAGTGTCCTAATTCGACTGTAGGGCCGCCTCCCGCGGGACGGCCTGGCCGGGGCAAGCCCCGGCCCTACATCCCATATTAGGACACTATTCCGATAACCCGTTCATTGACTGACCCCAAGTGCTGTGTTAGGTTGAAGGAATAGAGAGAGGGAGTTCATTGTTTTATAAAGGAGGCGAATTGCTCCCTGCACTGCTGGCGCTGCTACAGAACTTTTATCAAGGCGAAGTCTGGCAATTACTCGCGAACACGGGCCTGGTGGCCAAGATTGTTTTGTTGTTGCTGGCGGGTTTTTCAGTCCTTTCCTGGGCGATTATTATTCAAAAGTATATAAACTTCAAGAGGGCTCGCCGGGAGTCTCAGGAGTTTTTGAGAGTATTCCGGCAAAGCAAGCGGCTTTCCGAAATCCGCGCGTTCAGCCGGAATCTGAAGTTGACCCCGCTGTCGGAGGTTTTCCAGGCCGGCTATCGTGAAATCGAAAGCCAAGCCGTGGTCAACGAGAACCCTGCCAAGCCCCGCATTCGAAGTCTAGAAGGGGTGCAGAGGGCCTTGCAGATGGCCTCCTCCAGCGAGTTGACGCGGATGGAGCAGTGGCTCACCTGGCTCGCCACCACCGGGTCCGTCACACCTTTCGTGGGGCTTTTCGGAACGGTCTGGGGAATCATCGACGCGTTTCACGGGATGGGGACGGCGGGCACAGCCTCTCTGCGCAGCGTCGCACCCGGAATTTCGGAAGCTCTGATCACGACTGCTGCCGGCCTCTTTGCGGCCATTCCGGCCGTCATCGCGTACAACCAGTACGTTCAGCGCATCAGAGAATTCGGCTCCATGATGGATGATTTCGGGCTGGAATTCCTCAATTTGACGGAGCGATTTTTTACGTAGTGAGACGTCCGTTGTCAGTAGTACTTGTCCGGTATCCGTCGTCCGTCGTCTATTGCAAGGGACAACGGACCACGGACAAAGACTGAGGTAAGCCATGGCATTCAGTACACTCAAAGGTAGGACGCACACTTCGCTGGCCGAGATCAATATCACGCCTTTCGTGGACGTGGTGCTGGTGCTCCTCATTATCTTCATGCTGACCGCGCCCATCCTCGAGTCAGGGATTGAAGTGGACCTGCCAAAGACCCACACGGTCAAAGCGATCTCGGACGAGAAAGTGGTGGTGACGATCGACAAACGTCAAACGATCTATGTGGGCAACGATCCGGTGAATATTAACAGACTCGGCTCCTACGTTCTGGACCATCTGAGAGGCACGGGTGAGACACCGGTATTCATCCGCTGCGACCAGAAGGTGCCCTTCGGTGCTTTTGCCACCGTGGTGGACGCCTTGAAGCAGGCCAAGTTGACCAACCTCAACGTGGTGACCGAGCCGCTGGAGACGAAGTGACAATGGTATGAACGCTCAAGCCATTTCCATTATCGGTCAGGCCCGGCGCGAGAAGCTGGGCGGCACGCTCGCGGCCTCCGTAGCGATGCATGTTTTGCTTTTTCTGCTTTTGGTGGGGTACACGTCTTTGGGCTCGCCCTTTGGGGGCAGTTGGGGAAAGAACTGGGGAAGCGGCAGGTCCACGCGCATTGGGGCGGTTGCATCCCTCCCGGGCGTACCGCTGCCCGCTCCCATGCTGACCACGCATAATACCCTGGCCAGCGAGAACCCCGGACTGCATCAGACGGAACCTCCCCCCAAGGCCGAGCCGGAGCCCAAGGCTGTCCCGATTCCCAAGTTCAATGCTTCGCAAAAACCCGAGAAGGCTGAGCGCGTCAATACCCACATCCAGAAGGAAAAACCCGTCTACGCAGAGAATGCCGTGCCCTACGGTCTGGGTGGCCAGCCTTCCATGAGCTATACCCAGATTGCTAGTGGGGCGGGCGAAGGCGGTCTCAGCTTCGGCGAAGGCGGGGATTTTGGCGAACGCTATGGCTGGTACGTGGCTTCCGTCCGGAACCGCATCAGCGGCAATTGGCTGCTATCGACCATCAGCCGCAACATCCTGAGGGCGCCCCGCCTCTATATGACTTTTACTATTTTGCGTGACGGCACGGTCACCGATGTGGAGATCACGCAGTCCAGCGGTTTACCGGAAGTGGACCGCTCGGCTCTGCGGGCCGTACTGGCTTCGAACCCGCTGCCCGCCCTTCCTCCCGAGTATGGGGGAAACAAGGTCAAGGTGAATCTCTATTTTGATTTTCGGCGTTAGCGGGGGCCATGATTGCTGATTGACGATTGCTGATTGACGATTGCCGATTGACGATTGAAAAAGTAGTGTGTCAACTCCGTCCCATGTGCGACAGCAATCGACAATCGGCAATCGACAATCGGCAATCGCGAGGCACCTGTGCGGGAGCCGTCGCGCATCTAATATTCTCTGGAGTTCACGTACCCCATGTACTTTCTCTTCAAGCGAATCCGGCTTTACCTGCTGCTCTTGGTGACCACCCTGCCGCTGCTCTTGATAGCCTTGCCTACGAGCCAGGGTCAGGACTGGTTCAGCATCGGAATTAACCTCGGCGCGCCCAAAATCAAGATGGCAGTTTGCGACTTTCCTCCCAACTCAGGAGAACAGAACCTCGTCAGCCTCACCCAGGAGTTTAACCGGACATTGTGGAACGACCTCGACCAGTCCGGCATCTTCGATCTGGTCAGCAAGAGTTACTACCCATTGACTCTTCCCCGTGAGCCCCAGGAGGTGGATTTCAAAGCCTGGACCTCGGCCCCGGTTTCTGCCCAGATGCTCTCTTTCGGGAAGACCGAAGTCATTAACTCCAATTTGGTCATTACGGCGCGCCTGTTTGACCTGGGCAACCCTACCAGTCCCAGCGTGATTGCCAAGCGGTACGTCGCAACCTTGAATGAGGTGTCGACGCGCGAGGCGGCACACCGCTTTGCCAACGAGATTCTTCAGACCCTTGGGGGCGGAGTCCCCGGCATTTATCTCACCAAGATCGCCTTCGTGAGCCGGCGCACCGGGCACGACGAGATCTGGGTCATGGATTACGACGGTTTCAACCAGCACCCCATAACCAGTTACGGTTCCCTTTCCACCACACCGCGCTGGGCGCCGGACAATACGAAACTTGCATTCACCAGTTACGCCTCCGGCAACCCGGAGATTTACATGTTTTCGTTGGAGACCAACCACCGCATTCCCTTCCCTACTTACAAGGGACTGAACACTACTCCGGCTTGGTCGCCCGACGGAAAGAAGATCGCCTTTTGTTCCAGTATGAGTGGCGATCCGGAGATTTACCTCTCGGACGTCAACGGCCTCAACCTCCAGCGGCTAACGTTTTCTCGAGGGGTGGATATTTCTCCGGCGTGGAATCCCAAGACGGGCAGTGAAATGGCCTTTGTTTCTGACCGAAGCGGCACACCCCAGATTTATATCATGTCGGTGGACGGGACCAACCTGCGACGGGTCACCACCGCGGGAGGGGGTGGCGATGCCAGCGGCCCCTCCTGGTCTCCCAACGGTTTGTTTCTGGCTTTTCATTGGAGGCTCTCGGAAACCGGGACCTACGACATCTACGTTATGGAAATCGCCACGGGAAGAATCATCCAGTTGACTCACGACGCGGGACGCAACGAGCATCCCACCTGGTCGCCTGACGGGCGCCACCTGGCCTTCGAGTCCACCCGCTCCGGCACGCGCCAAGTCTGGACGATGCTCGCCAATGGCAGCGACCCCAAGCCCCTGACCGACCAAGGGCTGAACTGGAACCCGAACTGGTCGAACTAGTTTTTCAGAGCGGAAGAAGAGGAGGTGTCATTTTAGTGAGGATAATCGGCTCAACTCGCTTGATCCCGGGAAGAGACTGGCATCCCCACAGAATGGTCAAGACATACCTTTTCGTAATTAACCGGTTGTGTTTTTTTTTCACTTGATGTTAGTATCTACGCTTTCCAAAGTCGTTATCCCGTCTGAGGCGGGGGCAGGCTGCTTGTTGCCGACCCTGCCCGCAGAGAGGTAAACCAAGCAGTTCAGTTTTGTCCACAGGAGCAGGAGAATTCTTTTGACCGACCAAGGAGGATTAAGCATGCTACACCAGAAACGAAGTCTTGCGCTTCTCGTCGGTTTATTGGGAGTTGTTCTTCTGGCGGGCGCGTGCCACAAGAAACAGGTGGCCGCACCACCACCGCCACCACCGCCCCCACCGCCGGCGCCAACCGTTACCTTGACGGCTGAGCCTAGTACGATTGAAAAAGGCCAGTCCGTCACGCTGAGTTGGACTTCTCAAAACGCCACCGACCTGACCCTCGATCCTGGCGTGGGAAAAGTTCAAGCGCAGGGGTCAACAACGGTTACCCCACAGGACTCCACCACCTATACATTGACAGGAACCGGTCCGGGTGGCACCGACACCAAGACCGCGAGGGTTACCGTGACGGTTCCGCCGCCACCACCACCGCCACCACCGCCACCACCGAAAGTCGAAGTCAGCGAAGAGGACCTTTTCGCACAGAATGTGAAGGATGCCTACTTCGATTTCGACAAGTCTGACATCCGTCCTGACGCGCAGCAGGCCTTGACCTCCGATGCGGATTTCTTGAAAGCGCACACGGATATCAAGTTCACGCTTGAAGGCCACTGCGACGAACGTGGGAGCGAAGAGTACAACCTCGGTCTGGGTGACCGACGCGCCACCTCAGCCAGGGATTTCCTGGTCAATCTGGGAATCAGCACCGACCGCATTAACACGATCTCGTACGGCAAGGATCGGCCGGTCTGCACTGACCACAACGAGGATTGCTGGCAGAAGAATCGTCGGGCTCACTTCCACTTCGGCACTGAGACAAAGTAAGACGACCCGGCCGGGAGCCCCATGGGCTCCCGGCCTGTTTTCCGTGCAGGTTCACGTGTCTCACTCACACGGGCAGCCGGCGCAGGAGAGGGGCGAGTTGTGCCTGCATCCACCTGGCGCGACAGCAACCATCGTTGGCCTTTCCCGCTCTTGCTTGCATCTGGTAGTGTCCTAATTTGACTGTAGGGCCGCCCCTTGGGGCAGCCTGGCCGGGGCAAGCCCCAATACTGTTCACTTAATGAAATTTGTGGTACTCTACTCTCCTTAACTTGAGAGGAGGACCGCAGATGGCTCGTACCATTGCTGAGCTTCCGAAAGGAAGTCGTATTACGG